>Ga0114957_1001370_pt1 | contig 27041 bp, 16 predicted proteins | sample BantaG_FD_87175 | JGI IMG/M metagenome (GOLD analysis project Ga0114957, IMG submission 87175) | Marine algal microbial communities from Bantry Bay, Ireland - BantryBay_4 metaG | ecosystem: Host-associated > Algae > Red algae > Unclassified | place: Bantry Bay, Ireland | collected 2014-11-21
AGACAAAGAAAAAAGACAAAGAAAAAAGACAAAGAAAAAAGACAATGAAATTAGACATTTTAGCAATAGGCGTTCACCCTGATGATATAGAGTTGGGATGTGGTGGCACTTTACTCAAGCATATTGAGATGGGAAAAAAAGTAGGGATCTTAGATTTGACTAGAGGTGAATTAGGGACACGAGGTTCGGCTGCTTTAAGAGTAAAGGAAGCAGAGGCAGCTCGAAAAAAAATGGGGGCTTTAGTTCGAGAAAATCTAAAAATGAAAGATGGTTTTTTTCAACACACTCAAGAAAATATGTTGAAAATAGCTAAAGTTATTCGTCAATATCAACCTGAAATTGTTTTAGCTAATGCGATATCGGATCGTCATCCTGACCATGGGAGAGCTTCTAAATTAACTGCAGATGCTTGTTTTATATCAGGTCTTGCAAAAGTAAAAACTTACCATAAACGTAAATTACAAGAAAGATGGCGTCCTAAAGCTGTCTATCATTATATTCAAGATCATACTTTAAAGCCAGACTTTGTAGTTGATATTACAGGTTATATGGATGAGAAAATTGATTTGGTACTTTGCTTTGCCTCTCAATTTTATAATCCAAAATCCAAAGAATTACAATCTCCTATATCAAGTAAAAGTTTTTTGGAATCGGTGAGAGCGAAGAGTAGTATTTATGGACGAACCTCTGGAGTGGAATATGCAGAAGGTTTCAATACGGCTCACCCTGTAGGTGTTAATGATCTTTTTGATATTTTTTAATAGGAAGTAGTTCTTGGAATGATTTATGTTTTAGCCATGTCACTAGTGTCGCTAGTTTTTTAAGAGTAAAAGAATAATTTATTAAAAAAAACTAGTTTGGCATAAATTTAGCTTTGTATTTTAAAGCAAATATTCCCTTCAATTTTCTCCCCAGTTTATTCTCCCACACAATTTGAAATTTTCCCCTCATAAGATATTCAGCTTAGTTTACTAAGCGAATTATAATTTTATAATCTATTGTTAACCATGAAAAATTTTTCAAGATGACTAGCTTAAAATCACTTATGGCTAAAGGTTCCATGCAAATGCTGGATACTAGAGCTATGAAAAACCTTAAAGGTGGTAAAATTTCCGTAACCGTAGAGGTAGGCACAGGTGCAGACGTAAACGTAGGCGTAAACGACAAAGGTAGCGGTGGCTCTGGTAACGGAGGTAACGGTGGTTGGGGACCAGAAGATTAAGCCTTTAAAAAATTACCAATTAGCAAAATGCCATCTTATGATTAAGGTGGCATTTTCTTTGTTACCTACCTATGTAAGTTATTTTTTTAGTGTTCCTAAATAAGATAAAACTATCTAAAATCAATTATGACATTGTCCCAAAAAACTCTTCTCATATTAATTTTCTTGATAACTACTAACATGCTGTTTGCGAATAGTCTAGATAGTTTAGAGAATATATTGAGATCAAAAATTACAGGAAATAATGTCAATGAACAATTAGAAGCATATTTTGAATTAGGGACTGCTTACTTAGATAATAAAGATACAGATAAAGCACTCGAATATTTACTCGCCGCTGAAGATCTTTCCAAAAAAATAAAAAATTCCGATTTACATTTAAAGACTCGATTCAAACTAGGTCTTTGTTATAGTTCTCGTCATGAGAACGATAAAGCAGTTGAGATATTTACCCAACTGGTAAAAGATTTAAATCATGGTAATCGACAAATGCTTGGTGAAGCTTGCTACAGGTTAGGTAAAGTCTATCAGGTTCAAGGTAATTATGAGTTAGCTTTTGAATATCATTTTAAAGCACTTCAGATTAGAGAAGAACTAAATGATGAAAAAGGAGTGACAGAATCTTATTATAGAATTGGAGGGCTTCATTTTTATCAAGGTAACTATCATAAATCAATCGAGTATTCTACTAAGTCATTAAAATTAGCAGAAAAATTAAATTTCGAAAAATATGTTATTTCTAATTATGGTGCTCTTGGAGGTGCTTACTCTCGATTAGATAAAGTAGAACTATCTCAGGAATATAATTTAAAAGCTTATAATGCTTCTTTAGCAAGTGACACTAAATATGGATTAGCCTATTTTGCATTTAATCTTGGAGATAATTACCAAACCCTTGGAAAACTTGATGAGGCATTAATATATTTTGAAAAAGCTCATAATCTAAATAAAAATGCAAAAGATCGATGGGGACAAATAGGTACCTATAAAGCTATAGGCGAAATTTATGTTGATAAGAATGAGCATAAGAAAGGGATGGAGCATTTGAATAAAAGTCTTGAGATTGCTCGTGATCTTGGAGCTCGTTCAAGACTTCCAGATGTTTATATTTCGTTGGCAAGAAACCTTGAAAGTATTGGTAGATTTAAAGAATCGAATATCTATTATCGAAATTTTATTTCGTTAAGAGATTCCATGACGAATGAAGCTACTCTTCAAAAAATGGCTGATACTAAAACTCAATATGAAATTTCTCAAAAAGAAAAAGCACTTCAAAAAAGAGATAGTCAGCTACAAGATATGTATCGAAACTTTTTGATTGCTGGTTTAATTGCCTTAATTATTTTTTTATGGCAAATGTCTAATAAGTATAGAACTCAAACTAAACACAATAAAATACAAAGAGAGAAAAACGCAAAAATCCAACAACAAAATGAGGAACTGGCTACCGTCCACTCAACTCAAGTGGAAACGAATCAGTTGCTTAAGGAACAGAATGAAAAAATTCTTATTCAAAATAATTCCCTAGAAAATAAGAATGAAGAGCTTCAAAGATTTGCCTATATCGCTTCTCATGATTTAAAAGAACCACTTCGTAATATTGGTTCATTTGCTACTTTATTAAAAAGAAGATTTAAAGGTCAATTGGGAAAAGATGCGGATGAATATATTGATTTTATCACCACTAATGTGAGTCGAATGTATGATTTACTTCATGAAGTTTTGATGTATTCAAAATTGGAAAATGAAGAAATAACTTCTGAGTGGGTTTCTTTAAATGAAGTCGTTCAAACAGTTAAGGAAACACTTGGTGGAAAAATTATGGAACAAAATGTAGATGTCCAAATCGCACCTCTTCCTGAAGTTAAGGGGCATCGTTCTCATCTTTTACAATTATTTCAAAATTTGATGAGTAACAGTATCAAATATAGTAAAAATGAAAAGCCTTTAGTTGAAGTAGGTTTAGAATATAATATCAATGGTTACGAAAGAGTCTTTTATGTAAAAGATAATGGAATTGGTATTGATATGGAATTTAAAGAACGGGTGTTTGAAATATTTAAACGATTGCATGGAAAAGATGAATATGAAGGTACAGGAGTAGGATTAGCCATTTGTAAGAAGATTGTTATGCAAAATCACGGAGACATTTGGGTGGAGTCCGAAGTTGGAGAAGGTGCTACTTTTTACTTTACTTTAAATATTGAAACTCGGATGCCTGAAGTTGAACCAGAGAATGCCGAAGTTGTGGTTCAAGGTATTCCTATGAATTAGTGAATGATTGATTGAATGATTGTTTCGCTTCGCTAATTGTTAAATTGTAATCGAATAATATTGAAATTACAATCACACAATCAATTTCATTGATTTCTAAATTGACTCCACTTTCCTTCTTTAGCATCTACTGCTTGCACTTCGCCCAATCTAAATCTAACTGGTATTTTTGACGACTTTTCGAGCTTCACTTCTATTCTACAAAAGAAAGCTAATTCTCCATTTTTGTTAGTTGGATATTTTCCTAAACTGTTAGAGTTGGTATCAGATAAGATATGGTTTCTTAAATCTTGCGGGACATCTGATATTTTGTTTTTTGGGAAAAAAATCTTTTGTCCATCCTGGTTCCAATCTAAAGCAACTTCATCAGCAGTTGATTCTTCTACCGTTAAACCGATTTGTCCCAACAATACATTTGCAAAAAATAAGAAGATAATAAAACTGAAAATCGTTTTCATAATATTTTAATTTTCACTTCGAAACGTTTTAATCAATAGTGTTTTACTCTAAATGGTTTTGTATAAAGAATTTTAAAATCTATTAAATACAAAATTTTCGACAAATTCAAAATTCAAAATTCAAAATTCAAAATTCAAAATTCATCATTCAAAATTAAGTCTAATCACTTTGAAAAGAATCATACATCATTTCCAATCTTCTTCGCTTTTCTTGATCCTTCATACATTTCAAATTTAAGGAATTTACAATCCAAAGCCCCATTCATCAACCTAATTTTTTTGGAAGGTCTAAGACCTATATGCTTTAAAGCTTGCATATTGGAAGAAATAATCCAAGCTTCCCATCCTTTAAAATTCTGTTTAAATTGGTCGCCCATCATTTTATATAATTCATTGATGTTTTTGATGTGCAATCGTTCATCATAAGGAGGATTGATAATTAGAATTCCTTTTTCAGCAGGAGCTTCTAATCTTTCAAAAGCCATTCTTCTTAAAGAAATGTTTTCAGTCAATTCTGCTGCAAGGACATTTATTTTAGCCGTACTGATCGCTTTAAAGTCTCGATCAAAACCATAGATTTTATGATTAAAATCTGTTATTCGTTCTTTCGCTTCACTACGAACAGTTAGCCATAATTTTTCATCATAGTCTCTCCATCTTTGAAAACCAAAACCTTCTTTTCTAAACCAAAGCGGTGGAATATTTTTAGCTATCATTCCTGCTTCTATTAATAAAGTTCCAGAACCACACATCGCATCTACAAAGTCGCAATCCTTTTTCCAGCCAGAAGATAAAATCATACCAGCAGCTAAAATTTCATTCAATGGTGCTTCCATTCTTTCGATTCGATAACCTCTTTTAAACAAAGGTTGTCCTGAACTATCCAAAGAAACATTAACATCTTCATCTTGAATATGAATGTTCAGTCGTAGGGTAGGAGCATGGACATTGACATTAGGACGTCGTCCTTCTTTTTCTCTAAACTGATCTACGATAGCATCTTTGGCTTTGAGTGCTACATATTTGGAGTGGTTAAAATATTGAGAGTGAGTCGTTCCATTAATGGCTAAAGTATCCGTCACTCGCATATATTTTGACCAATCGAGTTGCTTGATTTTATCGTAGTAAACGTTTTCATTTCGAGCTTTGAAAGAGTAGATTGGAACAAGGATTCGAAGTGCTGTACGCAATTCTAAATTGCTTCGATATAGTATTTTTAAATCTCCTTCAAAACTTACCGCACGTTTTAGAATTCGAATATTTTTTCCACCCAACTGCTCAATTTCGTCAGCTAAGATTTGTTCCAGTCCTGCAATTGTTTTGGAAAGTATTTTCATTATTTTATTTTTTAACCACAAAAGGTACAAAAGTAAGGACAAAAGATTCACAAAATTATGTGAAAGAACTTTTGTTTTTCCTTTTGTACCTTTTGTGGTTATGAGTTAATTTATCGCACACGACCCAGCTTTAAAAATCAAATAAGTAGTAATCGTTCCTTTTACAACAAAGAATAAGATACCAGCCCAGCCAATTCGTTTAAGCCAAGCTTTTGTAGATTCCTCTTTTTCTTTTTTCTTTTTCACAAGTACCCAATTTACAATTCAACCATTTTTGATTTTGATTGAAATTTTGATTTTTAAGTCTGAATGACACCTACATTAAATTTTTCTACAGGAGCATTGTTAGCAGCTTCGATTCCAGTAGAAATAATTTGACGCGTATGTAAAGGATCAATTATAGCATCCACCCAAAGTCTAGCCGCAGCATAATAAGGAGTTGTTTGAGTATCGTAACGATCTTTTATTTTATCAAATAATTCTTTTTCTTCTTCAGGCGAAGGTGCTTCACCTCTTGCTTTTTTGGAAGCCACTTGAATTTGAGTCAAGACCTTCGCAGCTTGTGAACCACCCATTACCGCAATTTTTGCCGTAGGCCAAGCCACAATTAAACGAGGGTCATAGGCCTTCCCACACATCGCATAATTTCCAGCACCATATGAATTTCCCATAACGATACTAAATTTCGGAACTGTACTGTTAGAAACGGCACTCACCATCTTTGCACCATCCTTGATAATGCCGCCATGTTCACTTCGAGTACCTACCATAAATCCAGTTACATCATGAAGAAAAACTAAAGGAATTTTTTTCTGATTACAATTCATAATAAATCGTGCAGCCTTATCTGCCGAGTCAGAATAGATCACTCCTCCAAATTGCATTTCACCTGTTTTCGTTTTGACCACAGTTCGATTGTTCGCAACAATCCCTACAGACCAACCATCAATCCGTGCATAGCAACAGCAGATGGTTTTTCCATAACCACTTTTATATTCTGTAAATTTGGATTCATCCACCAAGCGTTTGATAATCTCTTTGGTGTCATAAGGCTTGGCAGGATCTTCTGGAAAAATGCTTAAAATTTCATCAGGATCAGCTTCAGGAAGTTTAGGTTCCGCTCGATCAAAACCTGCATTTTCGAATTTTCCAAACTTATCTACTAAATCACGAATGGTTGCCAAACAAGTTTTATCATCAGGCATTATATAATCCGTCACTCCAGAAATTTCACTTTGAGTAACCGCTCCACCTAAAGTCTCTTTATCGACAACTTCACCAATTGCTGCTTTTACCAAATACGGCCCTGCTAAAAATATAGACCCTGTGCCTTCTACAATCAATGCTTCATCAGACATGATGGGCAAGTAGGCACCACCTGCAACACAGCTTCCCATGATGGCTGCAATTTGAGGAACGCCCATCGCGGACAACTTTGCGTTGTTCCGAAACATTCTTCCGAAGTGTTCTTTGTCTGGAAATATTTCATCTTGCATAGGAAGAAAAACACCAGCGGAATCTACTAGATAAATTATAGGAAGTCGATTCTCCATAGCAATCTCTTGTGCTCTAAGATTCTTTTTACCTGTGATGGGAAACCAAGCACCTGCTTTCACCGTCGCATCATTTGCAACAATCATACATTGTCTTCCCGAGACATAACCAATACCAGTCACTACCCCTCCTGCAGGACAGCCGCCATGTTCTTGATACATTTCAAATCCAGCAAAGGCACCAATTTCAAAGAAGTAGCTTCCTTCATCAATTAAATGTTTGATTCTCTCTCGAACAGATAATTTTCCTTTGGCATGTTGCTTTGCTATTCTTTTTTCACCTCCACCTAAATAGATTTTATCAAGGCGGCCTTTCATCTTGCTAATGACCAATTTAAAGGCATCTGCATTTTTTCGATTTTCTAGTTCTTTTTTAGAAGTCATATGGTACGTTCAATATTTTTTTCAATAATTTAAGTAGTACACTACTTATGAGCAGCGAAATTACAAAAAATATAAACAAGAACTTAACCTCAATTGAAACCAAAGTAGTAATTAGAATCAAAAATAATAAAATGTCTTTTTACTCAGTTAAAATTTTCTTGTTATTGAGATTTTATGATTAAAAGTTTTTAAGTAAAAAAAATCCTTTGCTGTGTCACGGTTAGAACCGTGGCACAGCTTTAAAAAACAGATCATTTTAAGAGTGAACCTTAATTTCTTCCTTTTTGATATAGGAATTGTCCTGTGTCACGGTTGCAACCGTGACACAGGACAATTCCTATATATTAAGAAACAGCTAAAAATCAATGTATATTTACATTGATTATTCCAAATAAACAAGAACATGACAAAACCACTATACACATTATTATTCCTCTTTTTTGCTTTTCAAATTTTTGCAAATAATGATCGAGATAATCAAGAGGATTATCAAATTCGAATTAATCGAGCAACCGATCCCATCCGAGTTGATGGCGACCTTTCGGAAGCATCATGGAAGAATGCTGATGTTGCTTCTGATTTTTGGATGAGTTTCCCTACCGATGAAGAACGAGCCAATCCTAAAACAGAAGTTCGAGTAACTTACAACGATCAATATCTATATGTTTCAGCTACTTGTTATGATGATAAAAATTACGTTATCCAAACCCTTAAACGAGATGTGGATTTTTGGTCAGGCGATGGTTTTGCATTTGTGGTCGATCCTGTGAATCTACAAAGGGAGAAGAAATTACTTATGGACAAAATTATACTGCCGCCACATTTCAACGTAGGGTTTTTTCTCGATCTACTCTAAAAGGATTTTTTCTAAATCGCCAAGCCTTTGAAGATACCGAATCTCAAAGAGATGATTATGGAAGAAATGCAGGTTTGGAGTTTACTTACTTTACCAATAATGGAAATTTTAGAGCGTGGGGTGGTTATAACCATTCTTTTAAAAAAGGTTTTTCGGATAAAAATTATATGGTCAAAACGGGGTTTCGATATGGTGGTTTGAACTGGGGTGCTTTCCTAAGTTATAATTTTGTAGGAGATAATTATTTTGCGGATATGGGATTTTTACAAAATATCGAAACGGTTACGGATATTTTTGCGGACACTACTTTTAGACAAGGTTATCATCAAATGTTTAATCAGCTATCTCATATTTTTTATATGGGAAAAAATAGTAAACTGAATACTCAAAGAATTGCAGTTTCAAATAATATTAGAGCTACTCCAAGCAAACATCTTTACTACCGAAGAACAGAATTAGAATATGAAATGCGATTTAAAGATAGAAGTAATCTTGATTTTCAATTGGCGAATAATGAAGTGGAATTGTTTTCAGATTTTTTCTATACTGATAGCGATTCCTTGGTTCAGGATCGATATAATTATACCAATTTAGAAATTGAATACCGTTCGGATTCTCGGAAAACTTTAGGATATGAAACACGATTAATTTTTGGAGAATTTTATAATGGAATGCGAACCTCTATTCGAGTTGGAGCCAATTATCGAACTCGTCCTTGGGGAAATTTTGGAGTGAGAATGGAATATAATAAACTGACTTTTCCCGAACCTTTTGCAGATGTAGATTTATTGTTAATTAGTCCAAGGGTTGAAATTAATTTTTCGAAAAGTATTTTTTGGACTACATTTTTACAATACAATACTCAAGCGGATAACTTTAATATCAATAGTCGATTGCAATGGCGATTCAAACCAATGTCTGATCTTTTCTTAGTTTACACAGATAATTATGCGGTGGAAGTTTTTGGGAAAAAGAATAGAGCAATTGTATTTAAAATGAATTATTGGTTGAATATCTAGTAGCTGCCGGGCTTCAGTCCGCAGAAAAAAAAATCAAGTCTTAAGAGTTTTTATCTTTACTGCGAGCTAAAACACAACAATTACAGTTCAATAAATCCATACTAATTGAGAGTCATAATATTTGTAATTATAATATTTTTTCTTTCGGGATGTCAATCCGAAAAATCTACTAATGAAGTCAATCCATTAGCAGAAAAAGGCGTGGTTGATCTCTCTCAATGGGATTTTGATACCAAAGGAAAAATCTATTTAGATGGAGAATGGGAATTTTATTGGCAGCAATTATTGACTCCAAGGGACTTTGCCTCAAATACAAATAAAAACCAAGATTGGATTCAAGTACCCAATGCATGGAATGATCAATTAGATAAAAATAACAAACCATTTCCTGCCTTCGGTTACAGTACTTTTCGTCTAAAAATTATTGTACCTCCCCAACAAAAGAAATTATCGATTCGATTAAGTGATTTAAGAGATGCTTATAAATTGTGGGTAAATCAAGAATTATTAATTGAAAGTGGGGTAGTAGGAAAAAATAAAGAAAATACGATCTCTCGAATAGATTCCAAAATGACTACTTTTCCATTAGTCAATGGACAAGTTGAGATCGTTCTTCAAATTGCAAATTACCGTTCTGATAAAAGTGGATTTATTCGTGGAGGAGTATTGTTAGGAAAAGAAGAAGTCATTCAAAAAACACATGTGAATTCTATTGCAGTTACTTTGTTTTTATGTGGATGTTATTTGATTATTGGACTTTATCATTTACTGTTTTATCAGATGCGTAGAAAAAATCAAGGCGCATTTTATTTTGGAATCCTTTGTGTTTTAATTTTTATACGAGTGTTGACTACAGGTGATAAATTATTAATTTATTGGACAAATATTCCAACTTTTGTCAATTCAAAATTAGCATATTTATCAGTTTATGCTGCTTTGCCTATCTTTTTTATTTATTTGAAATCTATTTTTCCAAAAGAAATTAAGCAACAGTTTGTAAAGGTAGTTTTACGCTTTGCAGGGTTGCTCTGTTTATTTATTTTTCTTGCGCCCAACACCATAAGTCATTATACTTTTTATCCATTTAGAGTCCTTTTACTTTTTTGTACGCTATACGTGGTGTATGCGATGTATTTTGTTTTAAGGCGAAAAAAGAATGGAGGAGTTTTATTTACCATAGGAATTTTAATTGCAGTTGCAACAGCTTGGAATGATACCATTTATGAAAGTGGAGATAATACAAGTGGATTTTTATTCCCATTTGGAATTCTTGCATTTATGTTGTTACAAACTTCTTTTTTAGCTAAAGTATTTGCTGACAATATTGTTCGAATTCGTCTTTTATCCGAAACATTTAAAAAATTCGTGCCCGAACAATTCTTAAGAAGATTGGATGAGGAAGATAGTAATGAAATTGAATTAGGGGTAGCAAGAGAAGAATTATTGACGATCTCTTTTTCTGATATTCGATCCTTTAGTGAAATTTCAGAACAAATGACCAGTCAGGAGTTATTGGTTTTTCTAAATGAATTTTTTGAAAGAATGGATGACCCGATACATGACAATCATGGGTTTATTGATAAATATATTGGCGATTCTATCATGAGTGTTTTTGATCGAAAAGAAGATGATAACAATAAACATGCATCTGATAGTGTAAGAGCCGCAATCGGGATGCATCAAATTAATTACGATTTTTTTCAAAATAGAAAATTAGAAATACCTATTCGTTTTGGCATTGGAATTCATACGGGGAGAGTGATTTTAGGAACGGTAGGTTCTGCGAAAAGAATGGATTCCACCGTGATTGGCGATAGTGTTAATTTAGCTTCTCGACTGGAGTCGTTGACTAAATATTATGATGCTCAAATCATTATTTCGGAATCGACTCGTAACTTGATTCACTCGGATGATTTTTATATTCGACAAATTGATAAGGTGGTCGTGAAAGGCAAATCTAATATCGTAGCGGTGTATGAAATTTTTGATGCGAATCCATTTGAAATAAAAAAAATGAAAGTAGAATCACTTCCTGATTTTAATCAAGGTTTGAATTTTTACTTTGATAAAAAATGGGACGATGCGATTCGATGTTTCCAAAAAAGTTTGAAAATCTATTCAGAAGATAAAGTTGCTAAAATGTATATTGAACGTTGTGAGGCATTGCGATTATCTCCACCTGAAGATGGATGGCAAGGAGAATTTATTTATAAAAATAAGTAAAATGTGGTGAACTTTTGATTGAAGGGGATCGTTAAAATGGTTTTATTTAATCTCTTGAAAAAGAAAACTTGAAGAAGGGAAAAAGGGAAGACGGATTTACGATTTGAGAAGTTTTTCAAATAAGGGTGACCTCTCAAAAGTATTCGGCAAACTTCTCAAATCGTAAATCCGTCTTCCCTTTTTCCCTTCTTCAAAAATGAATATCTCATGGAAGCTCAAGAATGCCCAATTTGCAAAAGACCACTAGGTCATAAAGATACCATTTCCAAGCACCATTTAATTCCTAAGTCGAGAGGAGGAAGAGACTCTGAGTTGATAACAATCCATAATATTTGTCATCAAAAGATTCATTCTGTATTCACAGAGAAAGAATTGAAAGATCATTATTCTACGGTAGAAAAGTTACTCGAACATGAGGAGATTCAGAAATTTATCAAATGGGTGGCTAAGAAACACCCAGATTTTTACCAACGAAATCGAAGAATGAATAAAAAAGTTGGAAGTCAATAAGGCATAGTTTAATAGTGATTTGTGATTCGAACCAATCACGAATCACTAATTTCGAATCACTTTTTTTTTGCTACAAAAGCCACACAATTCCATTTTATAACATTGCCTCTACAATCCAACGGTTCCTCCAAAGTCATCCCTTCCTTCCACTCCAAAATTTCGAAACCCATACGAGTTAGGATATGAAAAATCTTGATTGGAGGATGAAATTCTTCCCAATGTTTTTTCTTATAAAAATTCAAAGGGGAAATAAAAACCATTGTTCCTCCCGATTTTAAAACACGATGCATTTCACTTAATCCCTTTAAAGGTTCTTGCAAACGGTCAAATAAAAAACTATTTAAAATCAAGTCTTGTGAGTCATTTGAAAAAGGCAAAGACTCCGCTTTTGCTAAACCAAAATTTAGATTTTTTAAAGCATGTGCTTTCAACTCAATCGTGTTAGCAGCACCTTTATTAGTGAGGTCTAGGTAGATGTTTTTTTCATCAATCCAAAATTCATATGCCCGTTTAAGCATTTGATAACTGTAATCCAATCCCCAATGTGTTCCTTCGGGATAGGACTGCGCAAGTTCAGCAATCCATCGTCCTACACTACAACCAATTTCTAGAATTTTTGGATTTTTTTCTTTAGGTAAGTAGGGTTTTGCAAAATCAAGAATGGGTTGCAATGGATAATTTCCCCAAAACTCATCTCCCAAATGCAAAGCCGTCTGACGAATCACCATATCATTATAGCGTTCGTAGATATCTTTTTGAAATTCCGCTTCTGTTTTTTTATGGAAAAACGGAATTTGCATTCGGTATGTAATTGGGCTTTTCATTTTGCAAAAATAATGATTTTTTTTTAGCCGCAGATTACGCTGATTTTTTATGATTGTCGAAAAACGCATTATAGAAAAAATCATAAAAAAATCAGCGTAATCTGCGGCTAAAAAAAATCATTATTTTAATTCATACCACTCTTAACTCGTTCCACTAACATATTCACCAGTCGCTTCCGTAATTCATTTTCATTTTGAATATACAAATCCCATTCTTCCAAAGTAAATTGTCCAACGATAGTTCCGATCAATAGACTTCTAAATTTCAAATCTTTTCGAATATTATTTTCAATATATTCTAATTGCTTTTCTTCCGATAGAGTAGGGAAGATGTTTTTTCTTTGAATCGTATATTGTTTAAAAATAGCGATCAATAAATCATTTTGAAGTTTTAGAATAGGGCGGAGCGTTTTATTTTGAAATAGCTCAGCAGAGGAGGTGATATTTTTTTCACTAATAGTAGGAATAAGAGGACGTAGTTGTAAAATATTTTGATCGCGATTAGCCATGATTTATTTATTTATAATCTAACCATTTTCTGTTATATTTGTTTAAAAATATTTTCAATGAATAATTCCAAATCAATACTTATCCAAGCTATCAAAGATGGTGATTTAGAAGAAGTAAAATCTATTCTTAAAAATCATCCTTCATTAGCAGATGGAGTGACCGAAGAAGGCTTGTCTATTCTTTTATTAGCTAAATATTATCAAAAAAATAAAATTGTAGATGTATTGTTAAGCTATAAAACGGAATTTAATTTATTTGAAGCAACAGCTTCAGGTCAACTTAGTTTTATAGAAGAATATTTAACTAGCCATCCTGAACAAATTAATACTTATGCCTCTGACGGATTTTCCCCACTAGGCTTAGCTTGTTTTTTTGGACAAAAAGAGGTAGTTGATTTTTTATTAAAACAAGGGGGAGATGCCAATCAAGTTTCTAACAATCCAATGAAGTTAGCACCGCTACATTCTGCCGTTGCTGCAAAACAATTTGAGATTGTAAAAGCATTAATAGAAAATGGGGCTAATGTAAATGCTCAACAAATGAAGGGAGTGACTCCGTTGCATTCAGCTGCTCATAACGGTTTACTAAATATTGCAAAATTGTTATTGGAGAATGGAGCAAATCCTAAAATTCAAATGGAAGACGGAACGCTTCCTATTGATTTTGCAAAAAGAGATAACCACCTCGAAGTCGTTACTTTGCTTGAGAGTTATCTCTCCAGTTAAAAAATCAAAAAATTAAAAACGGTGAAAACACGGTATTCGATTTTTGATTTTGATTGACATTTTGATTTTGATTTAAAGTGATAAAAATTCCCACTTTTTTCTATATCTTTGATAAAACAAACGAGAAAACCAACTACTAACCAAGCTAGATATACCCCTTAGCAAGCAATCCATATTTTATAGCTATAACTTTTCACTAGGATAATATTTTTTATAAAATACTTATAATCAATTGGTTATAAATGTTTTTATAAATAATGTATTTAAAATGATAATTAAATTACGCTATTTAAGTAGTTAGACAAAAGAAAATTATAAGAATATCTTTTTTCGCTATTTTCCCTTAAAAAATAATTCTGTACCAATGGGTATGCAATGATTTTTTAAGAAAAACTATCAAAAAAACTTATTCTTTTAACTATACGTTTTCTTTTGTCTAATTACTTAGTTTCCAAAAACGGACAAACTTAAATTCTCAAGAACTATGACAAATTACTATCCCTCCCCAGTAAAATTTTACTGGTTGATATTTGTTCTATTGTTTTCTACAACCAATTTAAAAGCTCAAAATGCCTGTGGGGCAGCTCTTACGCCCTACATTGTAAATAATACTGATGATTTTGGAACAGGTTCATTAAGAGATGCTATCAATTGTGTAAATACAGCACTAGGGCCTAATATTATTCAATTTAATATTCCCGGGCCTGGGCCACATATAATATCTGTTGGGTCTGTACTTTCTACTCCTCTACCTACATTAACTGACCCTGGAATTATTATTGATGGAAGTAGTCAACCTGGATTTAATGGTGATCCTTTAATTATTTTGGATGGTAGTGCGGTACAATGGAATGCGCCGATTGATGCGCTTCATATTCAAGCCAATAATTGTGAAATTTATGGTTTAACCATTCGGAATTTTCCTGATGATGCAATAGATATTAATGGAGCTAATAATGTAATTATTGGGACAAAAGGAAAAGGAAATGTAATATATTCCAACGGAAGCCCTCAAGATATTTATCAAAATTATCCAGGCTTTTGGAATGGTTGTGGTATTGTTGTTAGATCTAATTCGAATAACTGTTCGATTCAAGGAAATATTATCGGTACAGATTTTAATCAAACGTTTCCATTAGGAAATGAATGGTGTGGAGTGCTTGTTAGAAGTTTTTGTTTAAATCTAACTATCGAGGAAAATATTATTGCTAATAATGCAGAAGGAATTAGAGTCGATAATTCTTATCATACGTCTATCTTACAAAATTCAATTTTCTGTAATGATACGACTGCCATCAATCTTACCAACAATGGTAACTTCATGAAAGCTCCTCCGACTATTGAGATCGTTCAACTAGATTATATTAGCGGTTCAGGCCCTTCTAATGAAAACGTTGAAGTCTTTTTGGTAGATGATTCTAATTGTGGAGGAACCCCTTGTCAAGGTAAGATATTTCTAGGTTCGGCTCCAGTAATAAATGGGAATTGGATATTGCTTAATCCTGACGCTAATACTTTTCTTCAGCCTGGAATGAAAATTACAGCAACGATTACAGCAACTGCTGGATCAACCTCTTCTTTTGCTCCTTGTAGAACAATTGTAGATGCAACAAATTGTGGACAATCTGATGGTACAATTTGGGTAACCAATACGGATGATGAGGGAATCGGGAGTTTAAGAGCTGCAATAGATTGTGCTAATTTTGCTGCAGGCCCTAATGTGATAAAATTCAATATTCCAGATTCTACAGTTAGACATCGAATTTATGTTGGCTCACAAACAGCACAGGAATTGCCTGCTCTATTGGATGAGTTTACGGTTATTGATGCAACAACACAACCTGGGTTTGGGGTTAATGATTTTGAACCAAAAATAATTATTGATGGTTCCCAAAATACATGGACTATTCCCCACAATGCCATATGGGTTAGGGCGGACAATTGCGAGGTCTATGGATTTGAAATTGTGAATTTTCCTGATGATGCGATTGATGTTAGAGCGGCTAATTTTGCAATTATTGGAGCACCAAATAAAGGGAATGTAATTTTTGATAATGGTTATGAACAAGATTCTTTTCCCGGAGTCCCTGGCATTAATGATTGGAATGGATGTGGAATTGTAATGAGAAATGGATCATCTTTTTGTACAGTCCAAGGAAATATAATCGGAACTAATTATCATCAAAATATCCAAGCAGGGAATGAGCTTTGCGCAGTAGTCGTTCAACCTTTATGTCAAAATAATTTAATCGGTGGAGATGGAATTGGTGAGGCTAATATTATGGCTTATCATCCTATAGCTACATTAATTCAGCAAGCTTCGCAATATTGTAGAATCCAACAGAATGTTATGTATTGCAATGACTTTGGAATTTTTCTGCAAGCTAGTTCTTCTAACCTGAGTCAACCTGCTCCCATTATCGACTCTGTATCTTCAAGTATGGTTATGGGAAGAGGAAACCCTTTAGAAATCATTGAGGTCTTTATTAATGATACCACAACTTGTGAAGGGGTAGGCTGTCAAGGAACTATCTTTTTAGGAGAAACAATTGTGGGGGCAGATAGTACTTGGACATTGGGTGCACCATTTGCCAATGGAAACGAAATATATGGCGGTACGATTATTACTTCAACCGCTACGGATTCAACCAATAATACTTCTGAATTTTCTAATTGTAAATCAGTAGTTATTAATTGTAATACGCTTGTTATAGATTTTATAAATGTAGAAAATGCGACTTGTGGATTCACAAATGGAACATTCGAAGTTGTTGCCAATGGAGGATTTAGTCCTTATGATTTTGATTTTGGAAATGGAACAGAAACTAACCTTGTACGATCAAATCTTTCAGCAGGGTGGTATCATGTTACCTTAACTGATGGGAATAGTTGTATAAAAATTGATTCCATCGAAATCTTAGAAATTTTACCTCCTTCATTATCTATAAGTGAATCGAATGATGAAACATGTGACCAACAAAATGGTACCATTTCATTATCTGTAAATGGTGGAACATTACCTTATACTTTTGATATAGGAGATGGCCCTCAAAGTAGTTCCATGTTTACGAATCTTAGTGCTGGTATATATCCTATTACACTTACGGACGCTACAGGTTGTCAAGATATGATAGAAGTTACTCTTCAAAATAGTAGTGGGCCATTTCTTGCTATCTCTAATTTAAACAATGAAAATTGTGAAATGATGAATGGCTCTTTTAGTGTCGTAACCATTGGAGGAACAGCCCCTTTTATTTATAATATCGGGAATGGCGATGATATGAATTCTACATTCAATGGATTGAGTAGTGGTATTTATACGGTATCTGTAACAGATTTATCAGGTTGTGTAGAAACAATCTCTGCGGTTATTTTAGATGCTCCTCCGATCTTAGCAACAATCATAAATGTAGTAGATGAAAGCTGTAATCAAAATAATGGTTCTTTCGAAGTATCTGCTACAGGTGGGCAACCTGGTTATCTTTATGATATCGGAAATGGGACAACTTTTAACAATACATTTACGAATCTTTCAGCAGGTTCTTATCAAGTAACGATATCGGATATAGTAGGTTGTACCTCAGTTCAAAATGCCATAATAGAAGGTAGCAATTCTACGCCCACATTTACAGTAATTAATGTGGTGAATGAAAATTGTGGTATGGCTGATGGAAGTTTTGAAATATCGGCAACAGGAGGTGTTGCGCCCTATACTTATAATATTGGAGCAGGAGCCACTTCTAACCCTGTTTTTAATAATATAAATGCTGCTGGATATAACATTATAATTACAGATGATTCAGGTTGTACTTTTTCTCAGGTCTTTACACTTGGGGAAAACAATATGAGTCTTAATATTGATCTTATAAATAATTCTACTTGCGGAGATTCCAATGGAAGTATTTCTGTTTCTGGTAGTGGAGGTACTGCTCCCTACCTTTATGATATAGGGAATGGCTTAAATTCTAACAATACATTTTCAAACCTTGCATCAGGCACTTATAATATTTCTGTTGTTGATGGAAATGGTTGTTCTGATAACCAAACGGTCGCTATTATGGATGCTGGTTCCCTAATAATATCCATCAATAATATTGTTGAAGAAAATTGTGGACAAAACGATGGTAGTTTTGAAATCGTTACTAGTGGAGGTGTCGCACCATATAATTTTGATATAGGAAATGGTACGACTAATTCTCCTTTATTTACTGGTTTAAGTTCAGGAAATTATACGGTAACGGTGATGGATGCCAATGGCTGTATTGCATCCGAAGTAGTAACAATAGAACAAACAAATATCCAACTAAATATAGACGCAACATCTAATGCCACTTGTGGTCAATCTAATGGAAGTATCACCGTTTCAACAACAGGAGGAATTGCTCCAATAACCTATGATATCGGAAATGGAGGAACAACTAATAATGTTTTTTCTAACTTATCTGACGGCACTTATAACATTACAGTTACGGATGGGAATGGATGTGTTGATAGTGAAACAGTCACTCTTCAAGGCTCAAGCGGAATATCCTTTACGGTGATTAATATTATTGATGAAAATTGTGGTCAAATAGATGGAAGTTTTGAAATATCAGCAACAGGAGGACAGTCTCCATACACCTATAATATTGGGTCAGGAAATATGACTTCTCCAATTTATAACAACCTTAATTCAGCAGATTATAACATTGTAGTTACGGATTTTAATGGGTGTGTTGCTACACAAGTGTTTTCATTAGGAGAGACTAATATTAATTTAAATATTGACAACTCAATAGGTGACTCTTGTGGCAATTCTAACGGAAGTATCACCTTGTCGGTCACAAATGGTGCTGCTCCATTAATCTATGATATCGGAAATGGAGGAACCAATAATAATGTTTTTACAAACCTTTCAGCAGGCGTTTATAACATTACAGTTACTGATGGAAATGGGTGTGTAGATATGGAAACTGTTACCCTACAAGGAGGGGCAGTTCCGAATATTTCAATTTCAGATATAGGAAATTCTAATTGTGGACAAGGAGATGGAACTTTTACGGTGAATGTATCTGGTGGCGAATTACCTTACACTTTTGATATCGGAAATGGTTCGACTTTTAACAATGTGTTTACAAATTTAAATTCAGGAAATCATACTGTTACCTTAACAGATGGTTCAGGATGTGTAGTGACGGAATCTGTTATGGTAAGTGGATCAGAAGGTCCTGGATTATCAGTAGGTGATATCATTAATGAGAATTGTGGAAATGGCGATGGTGTTATTTCTCTAATTGGATCTGGAGGCACTCCTCCGTACACTTACGATTTTGGATTTGGACCAACCAATAGCAATGCAGTTTTTGATTTGTCTGCAGGAAGTTATACGATTACGATTGAAGATACAAATGGTTGTACCAGTCAGATAACAGTAGATGTTTTGAATGTGGGAAGTCTTCCAACTGCAAGCTATAGCTACAATAACAATCTATTAACGGTAGATTTTTCTAATAATTCACTTAATGGATTGAGTTTTATGTGGGACTTTGGAGATGGAAATACTTCGACAGAAATAAGTCCTACTTATACCTATTCTGCTAATGGAAATTATAATGCTTGTTTGACCACTACTAATAATTGTGGAAGTCATCAATATTGTGAAAACATAACCGTATTTCAACCTGTAGATGTTATGTTTGATATAGCTGAAGTAAGTGGTGAAGCAGGAGAAGTCGTTTTTGTAGATGTAATAGTTAATGACTTTGATGATATAGTTTCTATTCAAAAATCCATTCAAATTTCAGATACCACAATTGCAAGATTTGTAGGGATTGATAATCTAAATCTTGCTAATTTATCTGACAATAATTTTGTGATAAATAACAATACAATTACAATGGATTGGACAAGCTCATCTACTACTGGTGAAACTGTAAATGATGGGATTGTAATCTATCAATTGGCAATTGAATTGTTATTTAAATTAGAGTGTACGAATTTGTTTATTGATGGAAATCCACTTCCGATCCAAATCATACAAAGTGTAAATGGTAATAATACTAACATAGGTGCTCAAACACTTACAGGAGAAGTTTGTGTTACAGGAGCATTAGGAAATACTATGAATATTGCAGGATTTGTTTTTAAAGAAAATGGGGTAGAAGTTGCCAATGTTGATTTGACATGTACCAATGCCAATAATCCAAATTTTACTACAAATGCTTCTGGCTTTTATGAATTTGTAGATTTAGCTGAAGGTGGAAGTTATACGGTGACTCCATTTAAAAATGATAATCCTGCCAACGGGTTATCTGGATTAGATTTATCAAAAATTCAACAACATATTATTGGATTACAATTATTGGATTCGCCGTATAAATTAATTGCGGCAGATGCTAATAATTCACAAACGATTACTGCTTTGGATTTAGTGGCGATCCAAAATGTAATTACAGGTTTATCAAATAGTTTTCCAAATAATACTTCATGGAGATTTGTACCAGAGGAATTTGTTTTTGTTAATCCTGCCAATCCATTTGACCCAGTCAATGGTACTATTCCGGAGGAAATTACATTAAATAATTTGACAACAAATTCTTTGACAGAAAACTTCATTGCCATAAAAGTTGGAGATGTGAATTTAACGTCTACTCCTGCTCTTACTGACTCTAATGAAAGTATGTTTTTTAAAATTGCTACGAATAAAAAGAGTAACGAAAATATCTTGTTAATCGATTTTCATACTAAGAACTTTGAATCCATATTAGCATGGCAAATGGATCTAGGATTTGATTCCGATCATATGCAGTTTTTAGGATTTGAAAATGTGCAATTACCTGGTTTTGGAGAAAATAATTTTGGTCGAAAATTTTTGAATCAAGGTGTAATTCCAATCGTTTGGTCAAGTCCTAAAGGTCTTGATCTTGATGATGATGAGATTGTCTTTTCTCTAAAATTTAAAGTAGATGATAATTTTATTTTAGATAAAAATACATTTGAAATTAAAAAGGACAGATTACCAAAAGTTGGATTTAAAGAAGGGAAAACTATAGATGTGAATATATTGTTAGAAAAACCAGAAAGTAAGATGATAGTGGAGGAGTTAATGTTTGTTCAACCCAATTATCCAAATCCTTTTAAAGAAGCCACACAAATAAAATTTTATATTCCTAATTCAAATGTTATTTATTTTTCTATCTTTGATATAACAGGTAGAGAAATTTACCAATTAGAAAGAGAATTTAAAGCAGGAGAAAATAAAATTGAGATTGATGGAACTATTTTACCCGAATCAGGGTTGTACTATTATCAATTGAATAATTCAGAAAATCATTTTAATGGAAAAATGATTTTTAAGAAATAGAGAAACCTTTTGAATCACAATGTGTGCCTTGTAAGTTAAGTCTTACAAGGCCTTTGTGTTTAAAGTAAAACGACTTCAAAAGTCGTTTTACTTTAAATCTGCTACACACTTCTTAATTTGCAAAGCTAATTTTTGGATTTGGCTAAAATAATTTTCCTTAGCAATAGTTCTACTCCACTCATTTTCTTTTTCCAAATCATAGAACGGAAAGAAATTTTTAAAAGGCAAAGAGACTTGTAAAATATCCTCTTCGAAAGGTCTTTTATCTACTAAAAAAACACGTTGATAGGCATTTTTATCATTGGTATTCAAAAACAATTTTAATTCTTTTTGACAAAAATCAGAAAGGAAATAAGCAGGCGTTCCGATGGCTATAAAAACATCAGTAGCCCGTATGTACTTGATAGTCAGTAAGTTAGGGCTGCCAAATTGCTTATCATGGAAAATAGTAATAGGTGAGATTTTCCCTAAAAGAAAAGAAAGTTCATTTTCCAAATCATCTTGAAACGCAGAAATCCAACCTCGATCATCAGAAATGAAATTCTGATTATCGACATAAGCATAACTCATATAAACCTTTGTTCCGTGATGTCTCGTACTCATTAAGTTTCAAGATTATGGATTATGGATTCAAGATTATGGATGTCCCTTATTCGTTAATATTCGAGTGTATAACACGATTTTCGAAATCCTTATTCCATAATCTTGAATCCATAATCTTTTATTTTTTAAAGCTAAATTTAAATATTTTACCTCTTGGATTTTTACGTCCAAACTGATCGATAAATTCCACTCCAATAAATTCTAATTCTAAAGATAATAGTTCTTCACTACTTTTTGCTTTTGTGGCAACCATAGTTGCGGGCATACTTCCACTTTGTCTAGAGGTTTGCACAAAGCCATTTCCATTGACTATTTTCCAATTACCTTCAGGGCCGAAGATGGCAAATGTATATTTGTCATCATTAATTTCACGAAGCTAAATGGCTGGGTATTGAAAATTGTAGAGCCCCATTCATTAAAAAGAAAATATTTTTCCCCTTTATAAAGGTTTGGAAATTCATCAGTATTTTGACCGTCAGATAATGGAGGATACTTTTGAGATAGTGAATCAGGTGAGTTAGACCGTTCAAAAGGGAAATGATTATTTTTAAATCCTATGTTTTTCTCTGGCTCGTTAAAAGGAACATGGGTAATGGAATTGTAAGCAATTATATTATTGTGACTTTGAGAGGAGCACCTTATTCCAAATTCTCTGTTCCAATCTAAAAAGTTGTGCATTATCAGAAAATCAGAAGAACCCATATTTAATACTCCCGTATGGGAATTATATGTAATTTGATTGTTATAAATTTTGCCATTTTCGGAATTTGATAATAGAACTCCAATTTGATTTTGTTGAACAATATTATTTTTAAACAAAATATTTTTGCAATCATCAAAAACAATACCTGCAACGAGATTACCTTCTTTTATTCCAATACCACAGTCATTCTCTTTAATATCCTCTTCTAAAAAGGAATTGCACCTATAATTATAGCTAAATTCAGAGTCCAATATTTTTAATCCATCTACCCCAACTGAAAGTATCCCGATTTGATAACCATGGATTTTTAAATTCTTAATCTCAATATTATTACCATTTACGATTATTCCAATGCCATAAATCTCATTAGGAAAAAGATCGTTGTTTGAACCTTTTAAGACTGCTCCCTGAAAATCTACAACTATATTTTCCCCCTGAATTATTTGGACTTCTATTTGCATATAAGTAAAAAGTATCTTGTGATACTATAACAGACTCCGAAATCACCAATCCTTTTTTCAATTGTATATTCCCTGTATTTCTTTTACAAGAATTGCAAGCCATAATCAAGAAAACAAGTAGGTATAGTGTATAGTTAAAAAGCGACATCAATGTCATTTTTTGGCCAAGTACTATTATGGTATTTAATAATTTCATATTCCAAACCTACAAAAAAAATGAAATTCAATCGAATAGTGACAGAGGTTTTACTCAAGTATAGCTACGGTTTTGAACCTCTTGATTTTGCCCAATGATACCTTTCACCGAATATCAATCACAAATCAATTAAATTTTTAAAAAATATTACATTTTATTTTTATTAATTTGTAAAAATAAAATATGTATAACGATTTGACTACTAATAAAATGTAGTAATACTTTTACAAAAAGTATAATATCAAAGAAATTTAGAACCGACTAAATAAAAAAAATATCCTTGTTACAGATTGGAATAACCCTTATTTTTACATTACTAACACTAACAATCGCTTCTTTTGTGACAACAAAATAAATCAGTATCCCCCTCCTTGTAACTGACTAAACTATTTTGACTCCCCCTTTCGCAAAATTCCTCCTTTTCCTAAAACAAATTGCTTTGAGCATCCATGAATTTTGAGTTTATAGTAAAACTCAGTTGACACTTTTTTTTAAAATTAATTTTCCTCCATTCATTAATTTCTACTCCTCCTAGAAAAACAATCACTACAAATAAATGCTACATACTCAGGTGTGTAACAAGTTTTAAATTTTAACAGAAAATAATTTTTTACCAAACCATCAACATCATGATTCTAGGCATACACACATTTAAGAATGCTTTTCCATCGGGTAAGATACCCAGATGGAACATTCTTTCCGCCGTATTATTATGCTTTGCGGCAATTGCTCTGACATCCTTTAAACCGGATGATTCAGGGCGCTCAAATACCAAACATGTTGAAGAATCCTTCAACATCTTGTTAGGAAATCACAATGGTAGTTCTAGTAGTGAATTTCTTAAGGAGGATCCAACTGCAGGGGATCGGAGTTCTGCATTTAATACTGCTTGTGATTGTAGTAATATAACTCTTGGTAGTATATCCACCAGTAATACCACGGTGGATATGACTGCATCAAATGTATGTGGTGGCGATTATCAAGGCATCTGGATGGTGGATGATTTAAACGGATCACTTACTCCTGCTCCAGGGGCTAGTTGGTCTTATTCTCCGCCGCTTAGTTATACACCTACTGTTTCAGGAATCAATTATGCTTTCTGTTTAAGAGAGGAACCAGGCTGTCAAGTGTATGAAAGCAATGTAGTTTATTTTGATGGTCAAGCGAGTTGTCCTTCACAATTAACCATTAATAATAGTGGCAATTGTCGTTTAGAAGTTTACGAATGGCTATCAGGTGGAGATGTATATAAATTTGATCTTGAAGCTGGGGAGAACCAAACGATTCCTACTCACGATGGAGCGATGTGGAGAGTAAACAATGGAGATTGGAATAATTTAGTATTTGATGAGAGTTACACAGTTAGTGGTTGTAGTAACCAAACTTTTAATGTTACACCAGTTTATTGTGTAAATAATCCAACTTCTGATGCACAAACTTGTGATTTAAATGATCATGGAGTATCTGATTCAGGAATTGGTGATCGTTTGGTTTGGATGAAATTTCCTAATCTTAATGATGAAATTCGTGAATATACTGTTGTAAATAATAGTTCTAAATTTGAACAGTTTGCTGATGGAACTGCATTATTAACTGGTCAAGTTCAACAAATCGATAATAGTAATAACAAATTTGATTTCCATGTTAGATTAGTTAATAAAAGAAATTGGTCACAATGGTCAGCTTTAGGTAGATCATATAAAGATGCTTTTAATACTGCTAATTATGCTTCATGGCATTATTATGAGTTAGATAACTCTCAGAGTTATTTGACTGGTTTAGGAGGTGAATCTGGTAATACCATAAATCTTGCACATAAGCCAACTAATCATGAATTTGGTTTCCAAGTAGGTGTAGGAGCGAATGATAAAAATGCGAGTTATGGAATCTCTGGTTGGATGCATCTTTCTGGTGCTTATACTGGGGGTGGAGATTTTAATGGAAATTTGGAAAATTGTTCTACAGATCCATGTACGAATCTTGGTGGAGATTCTGATAATGATGGTATTTGTGATAACAATGATTGTCAACCTAATAATCCTAATGTACCTGCTACAATAGGAACTTCTTGTAATGATAATAATGCATGTACAATAAATGATGTATATGTTACTGAATGTAACTGCGAAGGAACTGTAAAAGAACCTAAGTTAACTATTGAAAATAACGGAAGTTGCCCAATTGAATTATATCATTGGCTAGCAGGAGGTGATGTTTTTACAGCTAATATTGATGCTGGAGGTAATTTTACAGTTGATACATATGATGGAGCAATGTGGAGAGTTAAATATGGAAACGATTGGCAGAACTTGTTATTCGATGAAAGCTATACTGTTTCTGGTTGTAACGATCAAACTTGGACAGTTACAGCAGATTATTGTGTACCTGCTAACTGTTCTATTACTTCTCCAGGAAGTGTGAACTTAACTTGTTCGGATGATACTTCTCCGAACTTTACTGGTTTTCCAACCATTGCATGCGATAATGGAGGGACTTGTCAAAGAACTGCGGGATATCATGAATTAGATTATCAAATTTTCGCAGAGAATACTACAAGTGATTGGTCATTCGGTCAAGGATGGGAAATAGGTGCGGGATGTACACCTAGTTGTGGTTTAGCTCCTAATGCATATATTGATTTTACAAACATGTATTATAATTATGACAGGCGATTAACTTCACCTGTTTTTGATGCTTGTTGCTTGGACCATGTATATATTGATTATTGTATTCGATCTGATCTATTTACTAATGGAGGTGCTCCTACACAGTATATGGATGTTCAATATAAAATCGGAAATGGTAATTGGCAAACATTGAAAACTTACCAATCTGTAAATGGACAAACGAATGATTTTAACGAAGATGATTTATTAATTCCTAGTGCTGCTGGAAATACTTTAAGAGTTAGATTTAGAGTAAGAGGCCCAGGAGGTGACTTTACTTTAGGAGGATGGGGTGTAGATAGATTAAGAGTAAAAGGAAACTCTTCTGGTTGTAATACTACGATTTCTGCTGATGATTTTAATATTACTTATGATGATACTCAAAGTGGAAATTGTCCTCAAATTATTACAAGAACTTGGACTGCAACTCCTATTATCAATAATGGATCTGGAGTTTTAACGACTACTCAAACAATCAGCATTATTGATCAAACTGCACCTGACGTAATAAACGTTCCTGCAGATGTTACGATCCAATGTGATGAAACTGCTCCTATCAATGCACCTACTTTTATGGATGCTTGCGATAACAATTTGAATATTGTTTTTGCGGAAAATATTCAAGCTGGATTGTGTGATGATAATACAACTTTGGTAAGAACTTGGACTGCAACTGATGATTGTGGAAATGTAAGAACTGCTACTCAGTTAGTCACTCGAATTGATACTACTGATCCTGTTTTACAAGCAGCTCCAGCTAACATGGCAGCAGAGTGTGATGAAGTTCCTGCTCCTGCTAATTTAACCGCAACCGATAATTGCGATGATGATGTTTTGGTAACTTTTAATGAAAATAGAATTAATGGAACTTGCGATGACAACTACACTTTAGAGCGTATTTGGATTGCAACGGACAACTGTGGTAATACAGTACAACAAACTCAAACAATTAATGTAGCTGACCAAACACCTCCTGTGTTTGCTAATCTACCTGATGTAACTTTGGAATGTAGCGATAACTTAACGCCACCTAATCCAATCGTTACTGATAATTGTGATGCTGATGTAACCGTTGTTTTAAATGACGAATTTAGAACCAACTTATCTTGTACTGATAATTATACTTTAACAAGAATTTGGATGGCAACAGATAACTGTGGCAACCAATCTACTTA
>Ga0114957_1001371_pt1 | contig 26925 bp, 21 predicted proteins | sample BantaG_FD_87175 | JGI IMG/M metagenome (GOLD analysis project Ga0114957, IMG submission 87175) | Marine algal microbial communities from Bantry Bay, Ireland - BantryBay_4 metaG | ecosystem: Host-associated > Algae > Red algae > Unclassified | place: Bantry Bay, Ireland | collected 2014-11-21
ACACTTCAAGGATTTCGTCTAAGGGGACCGGACAAGGTGAACCGTCTCGAACAGCAGAAATAAATTGGCGAACTTCTTCACGGTGCCCTTTATCCATTTTGGAAAGTTTTTTGGATTTCACATTGGCCCAGCCGATCGCGGTTAGCTTACGGAAATTATCGAGCTGGAGAACCTTCCCTTCCGCAAAAACCTCAAGTCGTTCTTTAACCAGCGATTTGTGGCCATTTGAAAAATAGTGGACCGTACCAATGGATCCGTTGGCAAATTTCAAAAGGATGCTAGCAGTATCCGAACACGGACTATCCATCACATCACAGTTAATCGATTCGATTGGATGCCCCGCAAGATACCGAAGGAGATCGATAAAATGGCAGGCCTCACCAATGATACGGCCGCCACCCACGTGAGGATCCTGCGTCCAGTGATCCTCCGGGATCGCCCCCGCGTTGACCGTCATGGTCATGGCGATTGGCCCTTTGGTTGAAAGAATCGCCTTCTTCATATCTGCAATTAATGGAGCAAACCTGCGATTGAACCCGACCATCAAGCGACCACATTCCCCGCCGGATTCGCGCAAATACGCTTCAATTTCATCAAGCTGCTCATGGGTAATCGCAAGAGGTTTTTCGACAAAGACATTCTTCCCTGCCTTCAATCCCTCTAGCACAAGTTCGGCATGACTATTGTGGCGTGTGGTAACAAAAACCGTATTTATCTCATGGTTTGAAAGTAGAGATGCAGTATCCGTAGTGGAGACTTCGAAGCCATGTTTATTTCCATGGTGCGTCCCTGTCACACCGGCATTTGAAGCCAAGGTATGGAGCCTTGCGCCAGTAGATGAGATGGCGGGCAGCAACACTTGGCCGGTAAAGTTTCCAGCCCCAATGACACCGATAACCGGCTCCCCGGGCTTCGGCTGCGCCGGTTGGAGTTGCACGTTCCGACCGACAGGAGCTGATACATCTTTAGGGTAATCAATGACAATACCAAGTACTCCTGGCTCGCTAACCTTTTCATACCCTGCCAGCGAATCATCAAATGTATAGCGGTGGGAAATAAGTGGGGATGGATCCAGTTGACCAGACTCCATGAGCTGGAGAATCGCCTCGAAATTCCGCTGCTCGGTCCAGCGAACAAACCCAAATGGATAATCCTGACCTCCTTGCTCATAAGCGGGATCGTAACGACCGGGCCCATAGGAGCAGGACACTTGAAACCGAATTTCTTTTTCGTAAAAATCAGCACGATTCCATTCGTTGCCAACAACCCCAACCAGAATAACCCGCCCACGTTGGCGACACATCGTGGCGGCCTGAGCGAGAGGTTCATTGCTCTTGGTTGAAGCAGTAATGATGACACCATCCACTCCTCTGCCTTCGGCAAAGGCCGCCGCCGCAAGGACAGGGTCTGCGCCGTCCGCGAGGTTAAGCGCTTCCGCACCAAACGATCTGGCGAGCTCGCATTTTTGTTCATCAAAATCTAAACCAAGAACCTTGCAGCCGTTTGCGCGCAAGAGTTGGACCGCAAGAAGGCCGATCAACCCGAGTCCGGTAACAACAAATCGCTCTCCAAGAGTTGGCTCAGCGAGGCGCACCCCCTGAAGTCCGATGGATGCAAGCACGGTGAAAACAGCATGTTCATCCGAAACAGTTTCTGGAACCTTTGCACAGAGAGTCGCAGGGATTGCGACCATTTCAGCATGACCTCCATTGGAAATCACCCGATCACCGGGCTCAAATCCAGAGGTCTGAGAGCCCGCTTCGGTAACGGTCCCTATATTACAGTATCCTAAGCCAATCGGTTGATCCAATTTGGATTTCACCGCCCGAAGGGTCGAAGAAAGTCCATCCGTTTTAACCTTTTGCAGCACCTGCTTTACCTTTTCGGGTTGCTGCCGTGCTTTTGAGATCATGCTAGCGCGACCAAATTCGATCAACATTCGCTCGGTCCCCAAGGAGACAAGTGATGCACGAGATTGAATTAACAGGCCACGAGAAGGACATCCAGGTGCAGGAACCTCAACCAGTGAGGTTTCGCCAGAGCCTAGGTTTTGTAAAATCCGCTTCATATATATGCTCGGGTACCGAGCAAGGTTTCATTTGCAAACCCAAAACATAGGATCACGAAAAATTACCAACAGAGTAAGACAGCTCAAAGATCCTAAAAAAATCTACCGTAGCGAAAATTGCGATCAGTAAATATTCAGATTTGACTTTTTTGGTTGTTGACGCCTGGCACCAAAGAATCGAATTCATGTGAGGGTGCAAAACTGCATAAGTGATTAAGTTATGATAAATCTTAGAGAGAACCACTTTCATATAATCCGCCTGCTGGCAGCCTTGGAGGTAGTATGTGTTCATTCCATTAATCACCTAGAGCTGACAGGACCAGGAATCTCAATGCTCCTGAAAGTCCTTGGATTCTTCCCCGGTGTGCCTATTTTCTTTTTAATTAGTGGCTACTTGATCTCTCTGTCCTACGAGAGAAACTCGAAGTTAAAACCTTATTTAACAAATAGAGGATTGCGCATCTACCCAGCTTTATGGGCATGCCTAATGGTGGGAATTTTATCCATTTTTTGGGTCACGGGCTTACCAGAGGCTTTTTTCACCAAGAAGGGAGCAATTTGGGTTTTCGCACAATGTACGATAGGACAATTCTATAATCCTGAATTCTTAAGAGGGTACGGGGTAGGCGTATTGAATGGAAGCTTATGGACCATTCCCGTGGAATTGCAGTTTTATCTATTTGTCCCGATTATTTATGCCGTTTTCAAAAAACGAATTGTTGGAGGGCTACTTTTTTTAGTATGTCTTAGTATCGCTAGCCAAGAAATGTTCATCTATTTAAAAGCAGCCAATAATCAGGAAGAATTAGCTTTGGGGTTCAAGTTATTTGGCGTGTCTGCAATCCCATACCTCTGGATGTTTCTCATTGGAATCCTCATCCAGCGGTTTAAGGAAAAGCTTTTTCCCTATGTGAAAAACAAAGGATTTATTTGGTTAGTAGTCTACCTAGCCATTACAATCGGCTTTGGAGAAAAACTTCGATATTCAAGTAATACTCCAAACCCATTTACTTATATTCTACTCGCTTTAACCATTTTCTCGCTTGCATATACGTTCCCTAAAAGGGGGTGGGGTATTTTGAAGAAACACGACCTTTCATATGGGGTGTATATCTACCACATGCTCGTGATAAACGTGCTCATTGAAATATGGCCGGATGAATTCTCAAGCGTACACCTTTTGATCGTTCTAGGCCTTACGATCGGATTAGCGGTCATATCGTGGACCTGCATCGAAAAGCCGACGTTGAAATTAAAGACCGGAAACTACTTCAAAACCAGCACCCGTGGAATTTAGATCGCGGCAAGTTCAAGACCCGTCTAATAATTTGAATCCGGGCCATGCTACCGCGATTCGGTTTGGAGGGATATCCTTGTGTATAACGGTATTGGCGCCAATTTTCGCACCGTCGCCTATACTAATTCCGCCGTAAAGAACAGCTCCAGGGCCTATATACACTCGGTTACCAATGATAGGGGCTTGTGCATTTGGGCCGAGCGAACTGCCAATTGTAACCCCCTGAGAAAGGCTAACATTGGCACCGATTTTCGCGCGACCAGAGATAATGACACCGCCAAAATGACCGATATAGAGGCCGGGTCCTATATCCGCGGCGGGTGAAATCTGGATACCTAGAAAGGCGCGCGTGTAAAACTGCATAGACCAGGTGAGGGGTCGGAGGAAAATCTGGCTTAACTTGCTCCTCCGAAACACCCACGATGAGAACCGAAAAGTCACCACTGCCATAAAGCTGGGAACCCTCAAACATTGAACTCCAGAGCCTCCACAGAACCCCTTATACCGTTTATAGTCTTCCCTTAAATTCTTCATAAAAGTACGGCTATACCAAAGCCAAAAAATTAGAGCGCGGATTCCGCTTCAGAGCCAGCCCATGAGGACTCTAACTTTAAATGTTGTTTTAAGAACAAATGCTTCCCTCGGGGAGACGGAGGAATTAAGTCGACATATTCAAAAGACACTTCAAGCCCACCGCGGGTACATACAGAGACTTTATCCAAAATCTCTTGCTCATCTTTAGTCGAATAATCTGGCCCCTTGATAATTCTAAAAACCACTTGCCCTTTGAATTTCTGCTCGATTTGTAGGCGGGCGATATTTGCAAAAGCACCCCAATGTTGACCAAAAACAAGGCCGGTTAATGAAATGATACGGTCATCGATCGTTACAATATACTCTTGTTTACGCCCCTCGATACGCTCGATTAACGGATAGTTCCGGCCACACGTGCAGGCATCCGGCCCTGCAGTAGCGATATCACCTGTTTTATAGCGGATGAGCGGCATTGCGTTGTTGATGAATGAAGTGGCACAAATTTCACCAGTAGCCCCTGGATTCCAAATCAAACTATTGTTGTCCGCACCAAGGAGTTCAGTGTAACCATATTCGGTATAAACGTGATAGTAGTCCTCTTTTTCGCAATACCCAGCCAGGCAACAAGATTCACCATGCCCATACCAACTGTAAGGACGCGCTTTAAATACACGTTTAAAAAGTTCTTTTTGGTCCGGATATAGGTTCTCGGAACCGAGCAGCAAAACGTTAACAGACGGGTAATGCGGAACACCCAGCCGATCCATGATTAACGCATAGGAAGTCATATTGGAAGGATAGGCTGCAATAGCCTTTGGTTTAAACCGGCGGATTTTAGCGTCGACTTCATGGAACCGTTTTTCAGAAATATTGTAAGCATTAATGAAAAGCGTCTTGTCGATGGGATCAAAATGCCACAAGTCTTCCTTTACAGTCTGTCCACGTAGATTAACATGCCCAGAACCATAGGTGAAGCCAGTCCATTCCCATTGACGCCACATGAAAGCACGCTCCAATGTTCGGGTCCGGCCACGCTCCCAGAAAAAATGAAGTGGCTCCCCAGTGCTACCGCCTGTGTTGGTTGCTAAACAATTCTTTCGATGTTTGGAACTTACAAGATCGTCTTTATTTAATCGCACGGTATCCTTATCAATAACAGGAAGTTGCTCCCAGTCAGCGAAGGAATTGATATCACTTGGGTGTAAACCAATCGCCTTCCACGTTTTACGATAATATGGCACTGTTTCATAGGCGAATTCTAAAAGCGCATGAGCTTGTTCCCATTGCTTTTGGTCAAGCTGTTCGCGCGAAAACCATTGGCTTTTCTCAAGGTAAGCACGAGCAACAGCAAGACTTTTCCCATAGCGAAAACGCGCAGGAAGGAAACCATACCCAAGACCTGCTGAACGCTTAAACCATGCTGGACTCTTACGGTAGAGGTCTTTCCAAGGGTGAATATAATCTTCGAGACTGAACATTTAGCTTTATGAAATATTACTGTCGATAGGTCAATACAAGGGCAGAGTAAATACCCTTGAAAAAAGATAATTACAAACGATGAAAGTCACAGGTACGAATCCGACAAACGCACTTTAACACATTTAGCGTACTTTTACTTTACGATCAGGCTCTCGTAAGATTCTAAAAAGGTCTGTTGAGATAATAACCCTACCGCTTTGTTCCGTGAAGCTTTCTCCATACTCTGGCGTTGCGAAGAAGATAATCCAATTGCCTTTGATAGATTTACAACCAACGCTTCTAAATCACCGATTGGAAAAATAAAACCATTCACCCCATTTTCCACTAAACGTTCATTGTCACCAGCCGGAGTTGTGATGACAATTTTCCCACACGCTATGGCTTCACAAACAACATTCGAACAGCCCTCAAGACGAGTTGGCTGACAAATAAAATCGGATGCGCGGTAGACATCCCGAATAGAGTCTGTTGGACCATGCAAGATAAATGAATCGCTTGCCCCGAGCTCCAAAATTCTTGATTTTAATTTGGCCGCGTATTTGGGCTCTCCTACCCGACCATACCAATCGACATGGATAAGTGAGGGGTCCCGTAATTGGTAAACCGCCTCCAACAAAAGCAGAGGACTTTTACCTTTATCAACCCGTCCGACTCCCGCAATTTTCGACGGACCATCTTTACGTGACCATTTGTCTGGAGAAAAATGCTCAAGATCCACACAGTTGAAAATACTTACAGACTCCCCTTTAAGGTGAGGGTAATGATGCTGTATCCACTGAAGTTGTGCTTCAGAGTTCGTAACGAGAACATCCGCTCGTCCATGTAACCAATAACGAAACCGCTCACCTCTCGACTCGGGGTTTCCACCGTAACTCCTTTCAGAGGAAATGATTTTTGCCCGATTAAAAAACGAAGAAATTTCGGCGAATTTTGAAGGCCCTTGAAGATAAGCAATAATGATATCTCTGCGAGAAAAAATAAGTTTAGCTAATACACGAAGATATCGCCAGAGCTTTGACGGCTCAGATAAGATCACCACTTTGACTCCATTTTCTTGGAGGTAAGGCAGGTAAAAATCCCCCCTGTGATAAGACAGTACGGTCACATCATGTCCTGAATCAGAAAGGAGCTTGGCAAGAATAGCTAACTGCCGTTGAGCTCCACCAGAATCTAGGGTATCAATAAGACAGAGTATTTCCACTTAAGATCCTAAAGCTCGGCGATAGATACCCTGCAGCGCGAGAAAACTATCCGAAGAATCATCACGAACATCCCGAAGCTCTCCATGAAGAAACGCTTCCACAACTCGGATCAAATCATCAATATCTCGATTGCAAAAGAGATGGCAGCTATCGGGCCTGACAACGGCATCGCTAGCAACAACGGGAACGTTCAAGCCAAGACTTTCTCTTACGCAAACTGAATCCCCATCAGTTGTAGTCGGACGAAGAAACAACTGACTCTTTGCAATGATTGCCGCCCCAGAAATAGGTTCTTCAATAAAATGCCACACGCTTTCAAGCTGATCCGCTTCGACTCTGGCTTTGCACTCATCTCGAAACGCGGAGTCTACGTCGCCGCTGACCATCGTGTATAACCAGGTACCAGGCCAATTACTCTTAAGATGCAAAGCCAACATGTGTAATAAGTCGAATGAGTATATGTGAACTCCCTGCTGCAACGGTCCAAACCATCCTTGACTTCCAATTACGCAAGAGGCGTTTTTAATTGAATTGACGATCCCGTCAGGAAGGGGGGCCTTTACTTCGAGCTCACTTGGCGGAATGTAAGCAGGAGATACGGTGATTCGCTCAGCTGGAATGGCCAGGTCGCGCTTAAGCCACTCTGCAACATGGTTGTTTACCGGCACAAAATGCCACGCACGTCTCAAGCCGGTCCGAATCAGCTTCTTTGCGAACGGGTTAGCTGAGATGTAGCGATCGACGGCAAAAGATGTGTGCAATGTGTAAATCACCTTCACTCTCCGAGCCTTAAAAATTAGCGTACCGACGGCAACGGCAAGTAAATTATTCGTGTGCAAATGGACACAAACAGAACGGTTGGTTAGGGCAAAATGAAGAAAGCCGAAGATTGAACGTCGCCCCGGCACGACGTTGGTTTCGGGGTCAAACTTTCCATTTTGATCAATCATACGATATGGAATTCCCGTGTCCATGAGACGGTGGACAAGGCGCATGATATGAACACTAATTCCTCCATAAGGAGGAGGCATGGCGGACCAAATTGCGATCTCATTTCGCTTTTTCATACAATAAAATAAATAAATTTCAGGCCGTGGGTGTCCAGATCACTTTGTGCGAGCACAATGTTACCGTTTGGGTGAATCAAACAATTTTAAGGGTTTAAGAATCAAGTGTTACTGGCGTAGACCTCGGTAGAAATGATGCAACGAATAAAAACATAATGGCCCGACCAATTGCCCCCTTTTCAAAGAAGGGCTCTTTGATTTCAGCCACAGCAAGAAGAATAAAGAGGACAAAGATGGCTGTTTTAAATTCGGGAATTCCGAAATTCCGATATGAATGGCGGAACATAAAAACCATGATGCTGTAGTAGAGTGCCGATCCAAATATTCCAATCGCAAATATGTAGCGCACATAACCAGAATCAGTAGCCATGTAATTCCCTCCCTCAGGCAAAACAAATAAACCATCACCCAAAACCAAGGTGCTTATTGAATCAGGAAGAAATAACATATGATCAACGATCAGATCCGTTGTTCGCGTCATAAATGTACCTTGATCAATGAAGGCGTAATACAAACTGAATGCTCGCCGAAAAACGGTTTCACTCAGAACCTGCTGCAGTTCAATGGAGATAAAATAATTAATACTTACAAAAGGAATGAAGATCAGACCCGCAAATACAATTGCATATGTTTTCAGCCCCTGGATGTTCACACTTTTCAACAGAATCCCGACTACAAGGTAAGTTGGTGCAAAAAGAATAAGCATCAGCATACCCGTTCGCCCAGTAAAAATAGTAGCGCCTGCGCACGAAATCGAAGCGAGCGAACAAAAAAGGCGACCAGAACCTGACTTTACAGTGGAGGCCGCCACAAGCCAAAGCATTCCTCCAAGCGCCATACTTACGGACAAGCCTGCACCTGAACAGTTAGCAAGACCCCGAATTCGGATTGAATCCAATGCGCTTAAGTTTCCCGTTTCTGTTATAATTTGTGCCGTAATACTGCGGAATGTCGGTGAGATAAAGCCTACAAAAATAGAGATACTTTGAACCAAGAAAACAACTGCGAGCCACAAATGAGCATTGTTCCGAGTCATTCCGCAAAAGCGACTCAACACATTAACGATCAGGTAAGCTCCTAAAAGATTAAATGATGCATGGGTAGCAAAACCAATCGTTAAAGTGTAATCATAATTGCCCCTCGCACCTGTGACAAGTAGGTTGTAACAAGACAGAAAAATAAAACCGAGCATGGCGACGAGGTAGGCTCTCCGAAATGGAAGAAACCGGTCACTCTTCTTTTTGAAAAAAAATAAAACCCCAAGGCTGACCACAAAGGTATATTTTGAACTCGAGGAGGGAATCCCATAAAACATTGTGCTGTAAATGAAAAAAAACAGCATAAAGAATCCGAAAATAGAATTGAGCAATCCTTCCGACATGACGCCTTTCGACCTAAGATGATTGACTCGGTTCATTTTTTTTGTATGCACATTGAATACCCACCAAGCAAGGACATAATGGTGGACAACCAGACCACAAAAATCCCCATATCATAAGAAAACCTATCAAGGTAAAGACTTATTCATTATGTGCGGAATTTTAGGATATTTGGGGCCGAAGGAGATTCAACGAGAATTCGTAGATGCCTTAGAAGCCATGTCGATGCGTGGACCTGATGGAAGTGGCTCCAGGTTCGAACCGATTGGATCGGACTGGCTTCATCTTGGGCATAGGAGACTCTCAATTTTAGACCTTTCGGATTCGGCGTCGCAGCCAATGGTCAGCAAAAGAACCGGAAACATCCTAACGTTTAATGGCGAAATATATAATTTCCCTGAAATACGAACGGAGTTGGAGAAACTCGGTTATACCTTTCATTCATCAGGTGATACAGAGGTTTTACTTTCAGCTTACGATGAATGGGGGGAGTCTTGCCTGGACAAGCTAAATGGCATGTTTGCCTTTGCGATTTGGGACAAACAACAAGAGTATTTATTCCTGGCTCGGGACCGTATCGGCATAAAACCACTCTACTACACTTTTCAAAATGGTTCTTTTGGCTTTTCGTCCATGCTATTGCCCCTAGCGCGGCTTCCAGAATTCCAAACTGAGTTAAACCCGTCTGCTTTTAATGATTATTTTGCCTACGGATACTTCCCTTGGAACTCAACCCCACTCAAGAATTTCAGCAAATTGCCACCTGGTCACAGTTTAAAGGTAACTGCAAAAGGACAAGTGGCAGACCCGACCCCATATTGGGCTCCTGAAACGTTTACCAAAACCCAAACGGTCAAGAACGAAGAAGAGACGATTTCAACTTTACAAAAACATTTGAGTGAAAGCGTTGAGCGGAGATTAATTAGTGATGTTCCTGTGGGGTGCTTTTTAAGCGGAGGCATTGACTCTTCGCTAATTACGGCACTTGCATGCAATCAAAGTGTAAATAAAGTTCAGACATTTACCATCGGGTTTACGGTCCCAGAGCAAAATGAACCCCCATATGCAAAGGCAATTGCTGACCACTTAGGTACAGATCACCATGAACTCTACATTACACCAGACATTCTAAGGGACTCACTTCACGAAGTACTTGAGTCGATTGATGAACCCTTTTTAGACTCTTCATTCATTCCAACCTACCTACTTTCCCAATTTGCCCGAGAGAAGGTTTCTGTTGCATTGAGCGGGGATGGCGGTGACGAATTACATTTTGGATACGGACATTATTTTGCCGCTTTAAAATGGCTCAAATTTTCGGAAAAACCCCGTATTTTGAGAAAAATGGCAGAATTAGCCTGTAAAATCCACCCTTCAAAAAGATTCAAAAGATGGGGAGATTTCATCCTAAGCGAAAATATTTCAGAATTTTTCGTGAGTCAAATGGCAGACTCTAACGCAGGACTCTTCAGTAAGCTCGAAAATGGCCAAGCAGCCGAACGATTAAAAGAATTGGGTTCCAGATATCTAGGCGATGACCCTGCTGGCTTCCCGTTATTGGCAGATCTAAGCCAGTTTTTGCCAGATGACCTACTTGTGAAAGGAGACCGAGCCTCTATGGCTCACTCCTTAGAACTTCGAGTCCCCCTTCTTGACCATAACCACGTTGAATATGCTCTGAGTCTTCCAGTTGGATTACGAAAAGGTTCCAACGGGAAGAATTTACTGAAACAAATTCTCTACGATTTTGTTCCAAAAGAACTCATTGAACGTCCCAAAAGAGGCTTTAGCATCCCAATTGGGCACTGGTTCCGCAATGAACTTCGGGAATGGTGTGAAGCGGAGATGTCGGAGATGGAAACGTGGGGGCAAGGGCTTTTTGACCCTGCAAGAGTCAGGGAATTGTGGGCGGCACATCTTTCTGGGAAACAAAATCATTCCCGTCAGATCTGGGCTATAATTGTCCTCAAAAAATGGTTGGACAGGCTAGCTCAGAAATGATCGGACGACCCCATGTCAATTAAGAGCTTCAGCGAAAAAGCAATAAAATTAGGCCTGCACAGATCTGAGCGAAACCTAAATACGTACCTAGAACTTTTGTTCAAAGGAATCCAACTGGAGGGTAAAACATTTCTGGATGTTGGGGGTGGCGCTGGAACATTTACACATCTTGCGTCCCATATGGGTGCGACGAAGGCTGTTTGCTTAGAACCGATACTCGATGGCGGAACTGAAGGCATTACAGACAAGTTTGAATCGATCAAAACGAGTATGAATAGTCCAGGAGTCGTTGAACTCGATCAACGAACCTTCCAAGATTATGACGGCGAACCTTTTGACATCATCTTTTTGAATAATTCGATCAACCATTTAGACGAACCTGCTTGCGTTGAACTCACGACGTCGGAATCTGCTCAAAAAGAATACATCAAAATATTCAAGAAAATGTACGATACCGTAAACCCGGGAGGCATTATGATTATCTCGGACTGCGGTAACAGAAATTTCTTTGGCGACTTAGGTCTGACAAATCCATTCATGAAAACGATCGAGTGGGAAAAACACCAACAGCCTAAAGTCTGGGCCAAGATGCTGAGCCAAGCAGGGTTCAAGACTTCAAAAATCCGATGGAATATATTTAATAGTCTCGGCAAGCCAGGCCAAATTCTTTTGGGGTATTCACTACCATCCTATTTTACAATTAGTCACTTCACCCTGTACGTCAAAAAGCCGCTGTAGCAGTAGAATTAAAACGATGCCTTGGCTTTCATTTAAGAGTACGGCCAAACTTTCATATTCTACCGCAACCCAAACGCCTGCCTCAGAAAACATTTTGGCACCAAGGGCTTTTAAACGTTGTTGCTTAAGCAGGTGAAGGTTTGGGATGACGCCTTGGTGTGGCAATCGCGATATCTTTGAAAGTGAGCGACCTCATCCATGAATTCAGCATTCACATTATTACGGTCAGGGTTTATACGGAATATTATTTCCATAAGCTCAGCAAGCTACCTGGCGATGGGGATTGGGCTTTGTACGTTAACCGTTTCGGCGAGAGCATTAGGTCCTGATGGACGAGGAGCATATGCAGCATGTATAAGCTGGGCGGCAATTCTAGCACTATGCTTCAGCTGTAGTGTCGGTCGCGTTGCGCTAAAAAAAGCAAGCACTAGCCAAAACATGAAAGACTGGGTCCCCGAAGCGCTTTCGGCCGGCATCATCTTTTCCAGTGCGGGAAGTATTCTTTCGATCCTCGCTGCACTTTTAATCTCAAAGATAGCACCGAACGTTCTAGGGGAAGTTAATGGAGGCCTAATTCCATTCATGCTCGTCCTCATCCCGCTTCAAGTGTGGAGCCAATTCAAGAACGTTGTTCTTTTGACAACCAATCAAATCAACATTCGGAGCATTGCCCAAATCTCGGCTTCCTGCACCGTGTTCTGCATGATGCTCATTCTGGTTGTTGGATTTAAAATGGGTCCAAAAGGATTACTAACGGCTTATCTTTCAGGGGAACTGGTTTCTGCATTTTTAGGGAGCCGAAAAATCTGGCATCTAGCGGGTGGAACACGGTGGAAGCTTTCTACGGTAAACATGAGGTATTGGTTCTGGAGCGGACTAAAACTACATCCAAATGCGGTGAGTAGTGTCGTTCGGGCACAAACGGATATTTTGATGCTTAACGCCATATTGACTCCTGCCGCAGTGGGGATCTACCAACTCGCCTCACGCCTCATAGATGTGATGATGGTTTTTCCCAATGCAACCTCCGGTGCAATGATGGCTCAAGTTGCGGGTGAGGACATTAATTCCCTTTGGTTTAAGCAAAAACAAATCATGATGCGAATTATGGGACTTGTTCTAATCATGAGCATCTTTGCGTATCTTGTCGTTCCCTTTCTCATTCCTATTATTTTTGGGCAAAAATTTGAGGCTTCAGGGGAAGTCTTTCGATGGTTACTTCCAATCCTAATCGGTAAATCCATTGGAGGAATGATGATCTCTCAAATTCTAGGACGCGGTTACTTTATCCAAGCTTCGATTTTAGGTGTAATCGTAACAGGAGTAAATATCGCGCTAAATTGGATTTTAATTCCAAGATACGGAATGATGGGTGCCGTTTATGCAACTCTATCTTCATACGCAGGAGTGACAATTATTATCAATTCCGTCTACATCTACCTGATCGACAAAAGAGCTAAACGAAACGAAGTGTGACATCTGTAAGCGTGCACAAAAAAATTAATGTTCAACTAAGTTGGAAATTAGGCGCGATAGTTGACTCGAGTCTATCGACCGTGGATTATTTTTCAGCCTCTGCTCGTTTACACCATTTAAGATAATTGGCACGACGGAGCGATCCAGTCCGGCGTCATTAAAATGAGTATGCAGATTCAGACTGAGAATAAACCCTGATAAAATCTTTTCAGCCTCTTCGCCATCTTTCACACCAATCACCCGATATATTTCTTCCAACCGATCTGAAACAAAACTGCTCCCTCGTGGGTCGATGCAATCCTCTGAGCAAATGTTATCATTAAACGATAAAAAACTTGGAAGAAAAAATCCAACGGCCTGTCCATGTGAAATGCCAAAGTGGGCGGTCAATGAATAGGATAACGCGTGAGGCGCAGTCGTCTTTGCGATATTTATAGCCTTACCTGCCAAAAAAGAAGCCTCCATCATTTCCTTACGAGCCTCCGCTCCATTGTTGGTAACGGCTTCAAAAAGCCATGCCCATGCGATTTCTAAAGCTCGTATGGAGCATTGCCTAGATTCTAAAGTACTATTAACACTCCAGTGCGCTTCCATAGCCTGGCTCAATGCATCAAGCCCCGAAGAGGCGGCAAGGTATGGAGACATGCTCCTCGTAAGTTCTGGATCCAGAATAACAAATTCTGGCACCAACGATGGGTGGGCAACTGAAAACTTGACCTTGTCTTTGTAAATCACAGCAAAATGAGTTGCCTCACTTCCGGTACCTGAAGTCGTAGGAATTGCGATGATTGGCACCTTGCAGTCAGGCGAAGGATCAACTCCTCCAACAAGGTCTATTGAAGCGCGATCGATACCTGAGAAGACTTTAATCAGCTTGGCGATGTCTATTGCCGACCCGCCTCCGATGACAAGAATGAGGTTAGATTTTGAGGCTAGAAAACTTTCGGCCCCCTTAATCGCATCCTCAAAATTTGGGTTACTTGTGAAGTCTGTAAATCGCGTTACCTCTAGGCCTTTCAAGAGAGGAAGCAATTTTAGATCTGCACCGCTTGACGTGAAAGAAGTCTTTCCACAAACTAGAAAAACTCGAGGGGACGTTAAGCTGGAAAGAATTTCAGCTAGTTCCCTGACATGGCGACAAAGAATCACACAGGTCCTTGTTCCAAAAACTTCATAAATAAGCTCTTATTTTCTACTGGTGTGCTTGCTGGTCTACCAAGATTCGAGCGAGCCCCCTTACAGGCTTTGAATTCGATAAATATAGGTCCCGATTTTGTATTCAACGAGTTAAACTCAGTATGGAACGATTGAACATCCGATACAGAAGCAGAATACCCATAGCCACAAGCGTCGGCGATTTGACAAAAATCGATTTGGAATCCAACCGTGGGTTGGCCTCCAACCGAATCATGCGCACCATTATTAAGCAGGAGATGGATAAAATTGGGGGGCTTCGAAGCACCGATAATTGGCATCGATCCTAGATGCATAAGCGCTGCACCATCGCCATCAAAACAAATGACTCTACGGTTTTTTAACTCAAGAGCAATACCAAGCGCGATTTGCGATGCATGCCCCATACCTCCGACGGTTAAAAAATCTTTTGAATGGTCATGCCCCATTGTTTTCCGACATTCGTATACTTCCCGCGAGGCTTTACCTGTCGTAGATACTAGAATATCATCTGGCCGGAGGGTTTCAAGTAATGCGGCTACAGCCCCCTCACGATTCACAGCATATGAAGATGGGCTTTTCTCAACATCTGTCTTAAAGGCCGAAAAAGTACCCTTTTTAACCATACAGGCGACGGGACGGCTTTCTGTAGTCGCTATTTCAACAAGTTTTTGAATACATTCGGCTGCTGAAGCAGATTCTTCTGGCAAGATCTCAAAAGGGATCTCCATCGCCTTTAGAAGAGGTAGATTAACCCGCCCTTGTACAAGATGCTGAGGCTCATCTTTCACCCCTGGTTCACCACGCCACCCGATAAGAAGAAGCATAGGAATTCCATATACAGCTGGATCAGCTAATGAAAGAAGTGGGTTTACAACATTACCGAGGCCCGAGTTCTGCAAATAAACAAGCGGTAAGCCTCCCGAGGCAAGATGATGACCTACAGCTAAACCAACTGCCCCGCCCTCATTAGCTGCGATAACATGACGATCCGAAGGGACAGTCTGCTCAATACACGCACACATCTCTTTTAATAGGGAATCCGGAACACCAGTGTAATAGTGTATGCCATTCACCGATAGCGTTTCACAAAATTTTTGTGGATTTATCATTCAAGACTCCAAATGCTTAGCTTAACTACCACCAGGTATTAGCTGTAAAATTTCTTTGATCGAAAGAAGGTCCGGTTCACACTCCAATGCCCGCCCACTGGCGAGAATAGACTCCGCGGTACGGACCATTGCGGGGTAAGCACTTCTAAGAAGCTGGTTGGCGTAAATAATGATGTTAGCGCCTGCGGCCGCGAGCTCTTGCTCATAAATCTCATTGAAGGTTGACGGAACAACAATAACGGGAACACGGGCTTCGAAATCTTTATATTTTGCTAGGAAGCTTAATATTTCGTCTGGGGACTTTTCCTTACTGTGGATCATGATTCCATCAGCACCTGCTGCAATATAACCCTTAGCCCGTTCAAGAGCGTCATCTTCCCCTTGCTTCAAAATCAGGCTTTCAATCCGAGCAATGATCATAAATTCAGGTGTGACTTGAGCACTTTTCCCAGCTTTAATTTTAGCCGATACATTTTCAATGGTATCTTGAGTTTGCTTCACGCCCGTTCCGAATAATGAATTCTTTTTGAGCCCTACCTTATCTTCAATGACAATGGCGGAGACCCCAAGACGTTCAAGAGTACGAACTGTAAAGGTAAAGTGCTCGGCTTTCCCTCCGGTATCGCCATCAAAAATAATTGGCTTCGTTGTGACCTCTAGCAAGTTGCTAACATTGGTAATACGGGTTGAGATATCTACGGCTTCGATATCAGGCTTTCCGAGCGCGGTAGAGTCTGTCAAGCTACTTGCCCACATCGCATCAAACTCACGCTTCTCTCCGTCCTTTTGAACAAAAACATTCTCGGCAATAAGCCCCGTCAAACCATTATGAGATTCAATAACTCGTATATACTCTTTTGAAGCAAGCAGGCGTTGCAGGCGCTTTCGTCTGACATCGGGAGTAGTCCCAATTTCTTTGAGGGACTGGTTGATTGCAGATGAAGAAACTCCCTCCGTGTATGGGACTTCAACAAGCTTCCCTCCCCAACCAGCTAAAACATCGATAACACGATCTCTGGTTACGCGCTGGCGCCCTTCCTTCCAATCGTCTCCGTGCACAACGAAATCAGGCTTTTCGAGAAGCAAATTGTCTGAATAATCCAATGTCTCTTGAGGGATGACCTTCTCAACCCCCTTAATACTTTCAACGACCAACCGTCGATGTTCAAAGGTAAGGTATGGTAGTCGCTTGTAACTGGCGATCGCTTTATCGGTCAAGACTCCAACTGTCACTTCACCTAATTTAGCAGCTTCGGCCAAGACATTCAGATGTCCAGGGTGAATCAAGTCGGCACTCATTCCAACGTAAACTTTTTTTGTATCCATAGTATTAGGCACTCTCATTATCTCGAAGGCTGCAAACTATCTCATCAAAGATTATCTTGGAAGCCATTTTTCCATTAGTCGGAATTAAATATTTATTGAGAAAATTATCTCGCTTAGACTCAAGAGGATCGGACCCGCTGATTACGACATTATCAATAAACTCTTCGATCTCTTTTGAATCGCGGGCTTGATATAGGCAATTTAGAACATCTTTTCCGAACACATTAAATCGGCCATGAACAGCATCGTTTCGAAGAAGAAAACAGGATGGCTTACCTGTATAAAGGTATTCTGCAATAAAGGACGCGGAATCTAAAAGCATGGCATCTGATGTCAAAAATAGATCAATGTACTCGCCCTCTTCGACTTGGCCATTCCTAAGATCGTTCCATTTTCGGTAATAGGAGTTCGTTCGCTCGTACCCCCAAGTCTTGTCTTTATAGAGTTTGGCTTTTAGTAAAGGATGAGGTTTGAAGGCGATCTGGATTTCTTGCTCTTTTTGGATGCACAAAGCCAAGATCGAATCGGCAAGATTAAGAAAGGTAGAGTATCCTAACCCACTTTCATCTTCGCCTAGGGTGTGATGAGGTGCCCAAATAATTCGCTTTTTTCTGTGAGACTGTAAAACCCATGCCGATTGCGGAGTGTACCCTTTATCCAGAAAAACATCAGTTCCAGGATAAAATGAGACCACAACATTAGCCCCTTCGATGCGAGAGTGCTTTTGAGCCAACTGTTGATGTACCGGAGTTTCATAATAGGCCCGCCACAGTAGATTGTGGAATAGCTGATCGTATTGCAGATGATTCAAACTTGTCACATGAAATGAATAGGGAGCATAACAGCCTAAACTTTCCGCGCAATTTTCGATACAGAACTCCTTTGATGTCAAGCGGTGTGGATTCGTATAAAAGATAATATCATGTGGCGTCGGGCATTCATCTAAAAGGCTATTAATAAACCGGTAGTTCCGGCTTTGACAGAGCTCCACGGACGCCTGAATTTCTGCATCCCGAATTTCTTCACCATATGTTGTATACGGACAGATAACCACTGTTGGTGTAAATAGCGGACTATCCTCAAAAAGCTGATAAAGGTAATGATACTTCCAAACTGAACTGTGAATTAAAAAAAAGGATACGTTCCAATGCTCCTTTGACTGAAGAGTGCGAAGGGTTTGGTTATTTTTTTCAATTTGACGCCGAATAGCGCCAGACTCCAAGACTCTCTTCATCTTTAAGCGTAGCCACCTGACTATTGTTTTTGCTGTTTTTTTCATTTGAGTCTTTAACGAGAACTGGCATCGAATTGAGAGCTAATGACAAAAGGGGAGTTACGCTGAATGGCGAACCACCTACCAAACCCTGTTAAGGCAAAGTCACTCTCAAATTCAAATCATGATTAGATGGAGGAGGCAAAGGAGGACCCCATCTAAAATTTTTGATCGTGTCGGCTGCTAACTTCTTTGAGACCATTTTTTCTAGATCGTTTTTCGGCAACGTTTTATCAAGCAATCGTAATAGTTCATAATCCAAAATTCCTTCACGAATGGCTTCGAGGTACTTACTATCTCGAATCTGGTTCTTATCAAAAAACAAGGGTGAATACGGTCCGCGTGGACTCGCCAAATATTCGTTCATTGAGCCTGACTTACTGAAATCACCGAAACTCCAAAACCCTCCCCAAGAGGCTCCAATACTGAAACACCTCCAAAAGTGCAGGTTAAAGTAAACATATGGATCGAATTTACGAACAGGATCACGGCAGGCAAATAAACCGAGTTCTGTTCCAGATTCCCCCTTAGCTTTAAAGTAGGAATGAAAGCTTTTAGGTGCGGATAGATATTCGGAACGATTTGGGACAAGAACATCAGCCGTCGGCATCTCATCAATCAAGGAGGCTTTATACCCACTCGGGCGCGGATCATTCCAAAGAACAAATTCAGGTACAGCTTTACGGATCGCCTGAGCCCATTTTTCAATACCTTGAAATTGCTCCTTTGAATGCGGTTCATCCGTAATGAGAAGACCAAGACGACTTGGAGGAATTCCCTTCTCCTTCAGGTGCTCCGCCCAGAAAGTTGCCCAATTACCAACCTTCACATCAAAAAGCGGTGTACCAGGAAGCGACCCACCAAATCGGTGGGAGGAGACATTTTCTTTACGAATGGCCAGGAAAACCATGTAGCAGGCAGCGTCTGGCCAAGCATCAACCCATGCATCAAAGTTCTCGGTATTTGGTTTTTCAACCATTTCACCTTTAGCGTTATATTTTCCATGGGGAAGAGCACGGCTAGTGGCCCAAGGTGTGTTCACGCCCGCATTCCTTAAAGTCTTGATGTATCCTGGTAAATTTTCCTCGGTAAAATACTGCCCTAAAACATTGGTATAGTCCCAGCCTCCCAATCGAAAGGTTTGTGCCGGCATCTCAGTAGCGTGGACCTTTATTTGAAATGGCACCCTGCGGGCTTCTTGAGCCCCTTGGACAGATAAGGCCCCAGAATACATTCCAGCTGGCACCGTATTAGCAGTAAGGTTAATCCACAGCTGCCTTGTCATGCCAGGAATAAGTTCAAGGATAACGCCCCCCTTTGTCTCTGGAATAGGAATTAGCGCGGCTGCTACGGTATCGCCTTGACGAAGCCCCGTATGCTCGACTTGCCGAATTGTTGCAGACATTCCAGCTGGTAACCCGGTGATCGAAAGCTTCAAATTCTGTGGCGCTTCCCCTGCAAACGTCAAATTAATGGCTGCGGCACGCTCTTCGCCATTGAGCAAATCAAATGAACACGTGACGGGACCTTGAGGGGTAATGGGCTCAGAGGAAGGCGACAGCGAATCCCAGAGACCAGGTCGCCAAATCCGAAGGTTCGCTTTTTTCTGCAGGCGCCAAACCGACGCCTGGACTTGAAAAATCTCTCGATGAATCTCAAAGTACGGAAGGATGGCTCGAAAGGTTTCTCCAGGAACATCAGGAGTAATATTTATGCGAGATTTCAGGCTGGATACTTTTTTCAATAGTTCTTTTTTTGAGGAACTATCAGGAACCTTGGCAAGTGAGCGAGAAACTCTCGAAAGGTCTAAGTGATATTGGGAACGAATCATCGCGTTGACCTTTGCACTCCGCATAAAGACAGGAATCGTACTATCAGGTATTAGAACCACATCATTAGTTGGTAGTGCTGTTCCAACAAAAACTTCAACTTCATCCATAAAGGTACAACACCCCTTCGTGACAGCAATGAAGCGAACATATCGCCCCTTAACACTCAACCCTTTCGCTTTAAAGGTATGACGCGCGTAGCCTTTGGGTGGACTCGTAGAAAGACTTAAAATATCTGCAACAGGGGTCCATTTGTTTTTATCTTCGCTGGAAAACATCCAAATACAAACAGGCCAATCTACTCCAGAGTTTCCAGCGCCCATTCCTATTGCAGCGCCACCCATTCGTTTACTAGAGCCTAAATCGATTGTTACGTCGCAGGTATCTTTATGAGCCCAACCAACCGTGGTTTTCTGAGTCCAAAACCGACCTTGACTCGTAATTTTCCCATCTGTTAATTGCAGGGAGTCATCTGCATCTAAGCAGAGACTATAATTTGGCTTAGGAGATAAGGTGTATGGCCTTCCAAGGGCTATATTTTCTTGAGCGCAAGCTGGATAAAAAAGACCAAGCACGAATAGCAAAAATAGAAGGCGTGGATTCATATTGAAAGCATAGAACGTAAACAATAGAAATGAAGCCTTGATCCCCTTAAACATCGAGGCGTACTGGTTTACTTTTATTTCCAAGATAAGGTGGAAAGTCCTAAAACCATCCAAGTCTTAGGATGCCATGGCCGCAAACGACAGGCCTCCCAAGCCCACATACGTGCGTAACTCATCTCATTATTCCGATAAAACCAAATGGCTTGCGTATAGAATAAAGCCGCTCGACGTTTACGAATAACTGGTAAATAGTCAGGATATCTAGCCTCTAAAATTCCGAGTGTGAGAAGAAATTCATGATCTCCACTTCTGGGCTTGGCGGTCACATTTCCAGAGTGCCTGCGATATCGCGATAATACCTTGTCGATATAGCGAACTTCTCCGTTACGCGCAGTTTCGATCCAATGCAACCAATCTGATGCGATTAAAATTTTAGGATCAAAGCCATACTCAGGGCAAGCAGACCGCTTAACCATCGTCGCACAACCACAGTTAACAGTACCATGCTCAATAAGCTCGGCAGCGCCACCCTCGACCGGCTTTAAACCTAACTTTCCAGAATTAAAAAACCGAATCGTCTCATTACTTATGGATTCAAAAACATCCACATCATGGTAAGAGAGCACACAGTTTGGATTGGCTTCCATGAATTCTAATTGCAATTTCAGCTTTTGAGGCAACATAACATCATCACCACCTAGCCAGGCAATATACTTGCCTGAACAAGCATGAAAAGCAGCGTTTGTATTAGGGCCAATTCCCTGATTTTCTTTTGCGATAAGGATTTTAAACTTATCGGGAAATCGACGCTGATACTCTTTGAGCACGAGATGGGTGCCATCAGTCGAATGGTCATCTGCTACAACAATTTCTAACTCTTTTACCTCTTGGAGTAAAACGCTCTCAATGGCTTCAATAAGAAAGGATTTCTGATTGTAAGATAAAATTACTACCGAGACATGCACAGTATCAGGCATTTGGAGCCCAAGAATTAACTGCGTCAACTACAGCTTCAACTTCTGAATCGGTGAGCTCAGGGAAAAGCGGTAACGTTACACAGTGATTTGAGAGCGCCTCCGCATTTGGACAATCTCCGACTTTATAACCGCAAGAGGTATAAGCTTTCTGTAAATGACACGGCACGGGGTAATGTAAGCCAGTTGAGACTCCAGAATTTTCTAAGTGGGCGCGGAAAGAGTCTCGGTCGTCTACCATAACAACGAATAGATGGAAGGCGGATTGCTCCGTAGAAGCATTCTGCCATTTAATAAACTTTGGATTTAAGTTCTCTTGGTATGCTTGAGCAATTTGCCTTCTGCGAGAGGTCCACTCGGGCAAATGATTCAACTTCGCGGACAGAACAGCACCTTGAATACCATCCATCCGCATATTATATCCTAATTCGTCATGATAATACCGTTCTACGGAACCATGGTTTCTTAAACTCTGTACACGAGCCGCCAATATGGGATCGTTAGTTCCGACGCAACCGCCTTCACCATAGGCACCCAAATTTTTACCCGGATAAAAACTGAAACAAGAAAAACTGGCATTCGCACCGACATGGCGACCGTTCTGCAGAGCGCCATGAGCTTGAGCACAGTCCTCGATCCAGAATAGATTGTGAGCTGCTGCAACCTCATAAAGCTCAGGCACACATGGTTGCCCGTAAAGATGGACGCCAATGACCGCTTTAGTCTTTGGAGTTATCGCCTCGCGCATTTTATCGACGGACATTAACCACGTATCAGAATCACAATCCACAAATACTGGAGTAGCTCCAACATATGAAACAGCCCAAGCAGTGGCGATGAACGTATTGGCAGGGAGGATGACCTCATCCCCGCTACCTACGTCAAGAGAAGCCAGAGCAAGGTGCAAAGCTGAAGTACCGCTATTAAGAGCAACAACATACTCAGCTCCTATATATTTGGCAAATTCCTGCTCAAATTTTTCTACGAAATGCCCTCCTGAAAAAGCAGTCTTTTCACAGACTTGTGTGATTGATGCTGCAATCTCATCTTTGAGGAGACTATATTGCCGTGAAAGATTAAACCAAGGTATCATAATATTATATTGTGCGGATTACTCGAGCTGGATTACCAGCGACGACAGTATTTTCTGGAACGTTTTTTGTAACGACTGCGCCCGCTCCAATTAGGGCACCTTCTCCGATAACGACCCCCGGAAGGATCGTAGCATTAGAACCTACTGAAGCCCCCTTACAGACCGTTGTTGAAATTACACTCCAATCATTACTACCTTGAAGTTGACCATCGGTACAAGCCCTAGGCAAAAGGTCATTGGTAAACATAACCCCATGCCCAATAAACACCTCGTCCTCAATCGTTACACCCTCACAAATAAATGAATGGCTACTGATTTTGCAACGCTTACCGATCTTAACACCGCATTGGATTTCAACAAAACAGCCGACTTTGGTATCGTCTCCAATGAAACAACGGTATGCATTTACAAAGCCGTAAAATTTAACGTTTTCGCCTAATTCTACCTCATCTAGCAATACTTTGTCGCTCATACATCTACCTTTAGGCCGGTTTCTATTGATTTCTTCGCAGCCTCAAGAATACGCACGACCTCACAACCCAAATCAATATTAGAAATAGGGGTACCTTTGTTCGCAATGCTATTTACGAAATCTGAGGCAACTCCATACAAGGCCTCAACTTGACTTATTTTAGGAACGAATATGTCTCCCATTCGATATTCCACCAGACATTTTCGCTTCTCGTCTGCCTCGGTGATATCATAACCAGAATCATACACTCGGATTTTCTCAGATGGCTCCATATCATTATACAGAATCATCTTTTTATCCCCCCCAAATATCATATTCCTCATCTTCACAGGTGAGACCCAGGATACATTGATGTGTAAAGTACACCCATTCTCGAATCCGACGATGAGAAACCCCATATTTGCCAAACCACTAGACGTATGACAAGCACCTATTGCATGGACAGATACGGGACGAGATGGGATTACTGCGATGGCAATTGATAAGTCATGGGGCGCAAGATCCCAAAATACATCAACATCGTTCTGGAAAAGCCCAAGATTGATTCTTGTGGAATCAATGTAATTCAGATCTCCAATCTCTCCTGAGTCAGTCAACTCCTTGATCTTCTGTACGGCTCCTGTGTATAGAAAAGTATGATCCACCATTGCAAGTAAACCAGACTTTTCTGCTTCGGCTTTAATCGCCAGAGCGTCATCGTAAGAAATAGACAATGGCTTTTCCACCAAAACATTCATCCCTGAGCGCAAACAATCTAACGCGATTCCAGCGTGGGAATGGACGGGAGTTGCAATAACAACAGCTTGAGGCTGAGTGGACAGCTCGGACAAGTCATTCACCACCTCAATTTCTGGGTATGCGCTAGATGCTAGACTGCGACGCTCGGGATCTCTGTCTACAATTCCAACAACAGAAGCTCCAGAGAGCTTCGCAAAATTACGAGCCAAATTAGGCCCCCAATATCCATATCCGATGATGGCTATATTCAGTGTCATACGGATGGCATATAAGTTATGAGATAGCTGTCAAGGATACTTGAATAATGAAAACTTACCTTTGATCCCGTTTAAGATATTTTCGAAAAAGTGCCATGAAATAGAAGATACTATCAGGGTCATAAGGAGGAGAATAAGATATCTTATGATCAAGGAATTAAAGAGTGGCATATCAGGAGTAATGTGCCGATAGGCCAACTGCATAAAATTATGATACACATAAATCCCATAACTTATTTTGCCGAAGTAGATCATTGGGGGAATTGCTAGGAACGACACGAAACCGGTATGGTCCTCTGAGAGATAAAGAATAACCCACGAAATGAAAAAGCAAAAAAGAGTGGCTCCAAAAATTGAAAAGAAGATGACTGCCAGCTTATTACCGCAAAATAAAAAGCATAGTAACCCCAAGAAGGCAACGCACGACAAAAGCGCAAGTGCTCTAAACTGAGGATGTAAAGAGCTACCATTGCGGTGGTATTTAAAATACGCGAGAAGTGAACCGATTGCGAGTCCGTCAAACGCGGTTAACGAAAAGGTTTGGACAGAAATCAGATTCATTCCTATCTGGAGAAGTACAATCCTCCCCACAAGCCCCATTAAAATAATTCCTGCCAGCACCTTTGGCAATAGCTTTATCGGGAGAGAAATCGCAAGAAGGGGGACAAATAAATAGAACTGCTCTTCAATAGCAAGAGTCCAGAAGTGCGTCATATGTGGTGGCCACTCGCCCTCCAAAAAGGCCAAAATATTGGTCAAATAAAAGAAATGCCAAGGGAAGTCGCTTCGCACCAAAGGAAACACAAGCAGGCACCCAAATAAAACCAAATAATATAGAGGAAAGATCCTAATAAATCGCCGAGCATAAAATGCCCTGTACAACCCCTTCCTATATTCGCGCCTTTCCTTATGGGGCATACCAAAGGACCGCTTATTGTTAGACAGCAAGATCCCCATAATTAAGAACCCACTGAGTACAAAGAAGGTTTGGACTCCGATTTTTCCGTAAGGAATTCCTCTTAGCAATTCGTTTGGAAACCAATGCTGAACTGTTACAAGAAGAACGGCTACTACACGTAAACCGTTCAACTGAGGCATATATGGTATAGATCTCACTAATCGACCTTTAGGATCTTAATCCAATCGCGGTTAGCGATGTGCCAATCTACACACTGGTCGACCCCCGCTCGGATATCCATGGTCGGTTCCCATTCAAGCAACCTTTTCGCCTTACTGATATCTGCCCATGAAGACATGAGATCCGCCTTATGGAAGGGTAAGTTTTCAATGGTGGCTTTTTTGCCAAGGCGCTCTTCGATCCAACCAATGATCGTATTCAAATCGATCGGATTATTCCCGCCGCCAAGATTTATGATCTCATATCCAAGAGGTTTTGTTGCCGCGATTGTTCCACGCGCAATATCATCAACGAAGGTGAAATCGCGACTTTGCGTTCCGTCTCCGAACAATTGAATCGGCTTGCCCTCATCAATCCATTTGATGAAACGGAAAATACTCATATCCGGGCGGCCACAAGGACCAAAAACCGTAAAGTACCGGACGACTGAAACGTCGATACCATACAAAAAATGAAAGCTGTAGGCCATGACCTCAGCCGCTTTTTTCGTAGCCGCATAAGGCGAGATCGGGGTATTCACCGGTGCATCTTCTAAAAATGGCATAGGCTGCCCTGCGTAAAGCGAGCTCGTCGATGCCAAGACAAATTTCGACACGTCATGTTGCTGCATGCAATGCAATAGGTTCAAAGAACCTTCCGCGTTTGTCGACAAGTATACGTGTGGATTCTCCATGCTGTAACGAACCCCAGCTCGAGCCGCCAAGTTGATTACAGCATCAAAGCGATTATTTTTGAAAAGGACCTCTAATGCGGGAAGATCTTCAAGATCGAGTTGATGAAATTCAAATGCGCCTTCGCGAGGTTCCGCCAGGAGGCGGTCCAATCGGTACCGCTTCATCCGAACATCGTAATAATCATTGAGATTGTCTACCCCAACCACCTCATGCCCCCCTTCGATAAGGAGCTCTGCGGTTCTGGATGCAATGAATCCGGCTACTCCGGTCAGAAGGTATTTCATGGAATTTGATCTAATTTGTCAGCAGAATTGAATCACACAGCGAGATTAAACCCAACTGGTAACGGCTTGAATAATTTCATCGAGCTGAGCGCGCTCAAGTTCTGGATAAATTGGAATGCTAATACATTCTTGCGATAGTACTTCGGCTACCGGGCAGGCTTGAGGCGGAAGATTGTTAAAACATTCCTGCTGATGCATGGGAACTGGGTAATAGGTTTCACAACCGATCTGCTTCTCGATGAGATGCGCCTTGAGGGCATCGCGTCTTCCTTCACCATGAATGCGCAAGGTAAACTGATTCCAAATATGTCCGTTGTGCTCGTACTCAACAGGAAGCGTGACCTTTGGCGCATCAGGTTGCGTCTGCGCCTTGAGACAACAGCAATTATCTTCCGCAGCCTGAACAAAACCATCACATTTCAGGAATTCTTTGAGATAGTAGGCCGCATTGGATCGGCGATTTTCTGTGTAACTAGAATAATACGGCAGTTTTATTGCCAACATCGCCGCTTGAATTGGGTCCAAGCGAAAGTTTCCGCCAATAAACTTATGATGGTACTTTGGGTTCGATCCATGATTGCGAAGGATTATCGCGTGTTCATAAAAATCTTGGCTATTGGTGACAAGCATTCCCCCATCGCCAAAGCCACCCAAGTTTTTGGAAGGGAAAAAGCTGAAGGTCCCGAAATCGCCAATACCACCGACCGGCTTCCCTTTGTAGGTTGAGCCAATCGCT
>Ga0114957_1001372_pt1 | contig 26893 bp, 16 predicted proteins | sample BantaG_FD_87175 | JGI IMG/M metagenome (GOLD analysis project Ga0114957, IMG submission 87175) | Marine algal microbial communities from Bantry Bay, Ireland - BantryBay_4 metaG | ecosystem: Host-associated > Algae > Red algae > Unclassified | place: Bantry Bay, Ireland | collected 2014-11-21
ATTTGAAAAATTCAGTTCACTCTGTCAAAGATTTAATCGATTTTATCAGAGGGCTACTGCCTGAAATACCGCATTGGAAGACAATGCTCTGGAAAACAAAAATAAAAAGTGTATAGTAATTTATACTTTTATTTCTATCAAAAAAAAAGTTTATATATAGAAAATTTCTAATAAACACAGAGATAGTTTTATCAAACTCACATTTCTTATTACCTTGTAAAAAAAACTAGCATCATGGAAAAACTATTACTCCTTTCCTTAGCCAGCCTACTTTGTAATCTCTCCCTCGCACAAACCATCCCCGAAATACAAGGTACCGGAGATGTATCTCCTCTTGACGGACAAATAGTGACGACTACTGGTATTGTTACTGCTGCGGGCTCTGTCTCTTTTTTCCTGCAGGATGGAACAGATATTCGATCTGGGATTTATGTTTTCGACTCGAACTTCGCGCCTGCTGTAGGTGACGCCATCACAGTCACGGGAGAAGTGACCGAGTATTATGGTTTGACAGAATTGGTCAACCTTACAGCGCTGGAAATCAACTCATCCGGCAATCCATTGCCAGCACCACTCCAGTTGAGTACCGCGGAATGCAGCAACGAGGACTACGAAGGAATGCTGGTACAAATAACTGAGGCGACTTGCACCAATCCGGATATTATGTTCGGCGAATGGCAGGTAGATGATGGAAGTGGTCCGCTGGCAATTGACGATGTTTTCTATCTTTATTCAGCCGAAGAGGGAGTAGACTATGGCGTGACTGGTCCACTGACTTATACTTTTTCCGCTTTCAAAATAGAACCTAGAGATGAAAGTGATATTGAAATTCAAATCCCACTCTACTTCACCGTTAATCCACGGGAATCTGATATTCAACAAACGAGTCTGACCATCTCATGGGAAACCAATGTGCCTTCCAACAGCAATCTTGCATATGGATTGACACCAGCTTATGATCTGGGAACCGTTTCTGATGCAACTATGAGCACGACCCATGAAATAACCCTGGACAATTTATCAGCAGGAACCATTTATTATGTTTCGCCCTTCTCTGAGTCTGGCCCCGATGTTACGCCTCCTCAGTCAATGGTAGTTTGTACACGTTCCACCAGTTCCGGTGAAATGAAAGTTTATTTCAACCATCCTGTTGACCACTCAGTGGCGACAGACGAGTTGGCCGTTTATACGCCAACAATAGTTGACACCATCATTGCAATTATTAATGAAGCTGATCACACTTTAGATATCACCATGTACGAAACGGAAAGCACGGTAATTGTGGACGCCATCAATGCCGCTTACGACAGAGGTGTGGTCGTGCGCGTGATTTCAGATGATGAAGGTAGCAACGAGGCCTTTGATAATTTGAATCCGAACATCCCTTACCTCGAAGGAAATCCGGATGGTATCATGCACGATAAATTCTTTATTATCGATGTAGACTTTCCGGAGAAGGCTTTGGTCCTGACAGGTTCTACCAATCATACAGATGCAAATTTGGGATGGGACTACAACAATGTTATTACCATTCAGGATCAATCTTTAGCGAAAGGCCATACACTGGAGTTTAATGAAATGTGGGGAAGTGACGGTCCTCAATTTGACTTAACCGAATCTAAATTCGGACCCAACAAAACAGACAACACACCACACCGCTTTGTGATCAACGATATAGCAGTAGAGTCCTATTTCTCACCGACGGATCAAACCGCTCAGCAGATTAAAGCAGCGATTGATGCGGCGGAGAGTGAGTTGGCTTTTGCTGTTTTGGTTTTCACCGAAAATTCTTTAGGCACTGCTGTAAAAGAGGCGTACGACAGAGGCGTAGATACAAAAGGAATCATCGACTACGTAGAATTCAACGGATCTGAATTCGAATTTTTAATGGACAATAATGTAGACGTAATTGACTATCAAAACGACGATGGTTCCCAATGGCCTGATGGTCCAACGCTACACCACAAATATGCTATTATCGACTATGGATCTGGAGTTGGTTCTGACAACCCCTTGCTGATTACAGGTTCGCACAACTGGTCGGCTTCTGCCAATTCCATTCACGATGAAAATACTTTGATGATTTATGATCATACCCTGGCAAATATTTATTACCAGGAATTTTCTGCTCGCTTTCAGGGATTGTCTTCTGTTGGAGATGTAGTGTTGGAAGACTTGGACGTAAACCCAAATCCTTTTGACGAGCGTTTGTCTTTTGAATTCCCGGAGGAAGGCGACCTGGTGGTGATGGATGTGAATGGTCGAGTGTTGCTTTCGCAAAAAGTGGGAATGGGTAGTTTTAGTTTGAATACCAAGAGCTGGATTAGTGGGGTTTATTTTGTTCGTTTTGATGGGGGAGGGGTTTTGCGTTTTGGCCGGGTGGTGAAGAAGTGATTTGAAAGTAGATGAGTAGGCCCTGCTATCGCAAGGTTTAAAAAATACGCTATAAGGGAAACCTACTAAGTTGGTGAAGAACCAAAAAATGTAAATCGAATTGAACCATTTATTGCATTTGTATCTTAATATAGTATGAAAGTATTTGAAAGAGCAAAATTGACACTGCGTGAGCATCTTCTGCAAAATAAGCAAAAGGTAGCTGCTGATTTAGTTGCTATGCGTGCAAAATCTGAAGGGAATGATATTTTTAGATATGTTGAAAACCTCTCAGGGGCTTGTTCTTTAGGTGATTTATGATTATTCATTTGATGATACTGCTGGTTAATTCAATCTGCTTTATGAATTTGTCAGATTTAGAAGAACCTCTGAAATCTAATACGGTAGTAGTTTAACCTTGTTTCATGGCTAAATCATCCAATACTAGCGAGTGAAAAACACCAGACATCCCCTCCAAACAATAATTCCCAAGCCTTGTTTACATGTTCATATATTCATATCTTTACATTATGGATGCAAAGAACATAAAGAAGACAGTCATAGATAAAGACTTGGTAGAGAAGCTGGAACGGGTAGCCTATATCCTCAAAACAGTTGCGCACCCCAGCAGGCTAGGTATCATCTATCTGCTAGAGCAGCACCCCCGACTTTCAGTATCAGAAATGTGCGAAATGCTGGGAACCGAGCAGTCCCTTACTTCGCATCATTTGCAAAATATGCGTTTGAAAGGATTACTAAAAGTAAAACGCGAAGGAAGAAGCATGATGTATTCACTCAAAGAAAAAGATATTTCGATGATCATTGAATGCCTGGAAAATTGCGGTTGCAACATGTAAAAGGCTTCACACTATGATCAGGAAAAAGCGCTTTATGCGCTTTTTTTATGCACATAACACATGAAGAAAACAACATACATTGGAATGTTTGAATAAATCCTCCCCTTTGTGATTTAAGTTACATAGTGTTGGTGTATTTAATCGGAACTTGTGTTTGAAATGAAAGACGAGCACCAACATCCGTCACGCCAGCTTCAGCTGGTCGTGACAAACATCCAACATCTAATATCCATCAATAACCCGCTAATAAGATAGAAAGAAGAAGTAAATGAATCTTAAAACATACATCCCAATCCTAGAATGGCTGCCAACGTACAATACCAACCTCTTCAAAGGTGACTTAGTAGCAGGTTTGACCGTAGGGGTGATGTTGATTCCACAAGGAATGGCCTACGCCATGTTGGCAGGAATGCCACCCATCTATGGTCTGTACGCATCTATGATTCCACTGATTTTGTACGCTATATTTGGAACCTCGCGACAACTGGCAGTCGGTCCGGTGGCCATGATTTCGCTCTTGATTGCAGCGGGTGTCGGTGCCATTACTTCTGATCCAGCTACCTTCGTAAGTCTGGCCATTCTGTTAGCACTCATGGTAGGTGTGATTCAATTTCTGATGGGTATTTTTCGATTGGGGTTTTTAGTCAACTTTCTATCGCATCCCGTCATCGCAGGATTTACCTCAGCCGCCGCATTGATCATTGGCTTTAGTCAGCTCAAACATTTGTTGGGTATCAATATTCCAAGAAGCAATCACATTCACGAGATCATCGGAAATGCTTTTGCCAATTCCAGTGCCATCAATCTTCAAACACTAACCATAGGATTGGTGGCAATAGCTTTAATCTTTTTGGTAAAAAAAGTAAAGCTTCCCATTCCCGGACCTTTGCTCGCAGTGGTGTTTGGCATCGGAGCAGTTTATGCTTTGGGTTGGTATGACGAAGGCGTGAAAATAGTTGGAGAAGTTCCCAAAGGGTTACCAGTTTTTAAAATCCCAAGCTTAGATTTTGAAAGCATAAAAACATTATTGCCGATTGCGCTGACCATTTCATTTATCAGCTTTATGGAAAGCATTGCGGTGGCAAAGGCCATTCAGGCGAAGCATAAAAATTATAAGATAGTTCCCAATCAGGAACTCATCGCATTGGGAATGGCTAATATAGGTGGCTCGTTTTTTCAGGCTTTCCCAACCACCGGAGGTTTTTCCAGAACGGCAGTCAACGATCAGTCCGGTGCAAAAACAGGAATGGCGGCTATTATCTCTGCTATTTTGATTGCACTGACTTTACTATTTCTCACACCGCTGTTTTACTATTTGCCAAAAGCAATTTTAGCATCCGTCATCATGGTAGCGGTTTTCGGTTTGATTGATTTCAAAGAAGCCAGACATTTGTGGCACACAGACCGTAGCGATTTTTGTATGATGCTGGTTACCTTTATAGGAACCCTGACATTGGGGATCGAAGAAGGTATTTTGATTGGTGTCATATTATCTTTAGCGCTGATTGTTTTTAGAACAACACAACCGCACACGGCAATATTGGGAAAGATTCCGGGCGGTCCGCACTATAAAAATGTAGACCGGTTCGAGCAGTTGGAAAAGCGTGATGAAATTCTGATTTTTCGATTTGATGCACGTTTGTATTTTGCGAATGTCAGCTACTTCAAAGAAACCATAGAAGCAGCAATTTTGGAAAAAGGGAAAAAACTTAAGCTATTGATTCTAGACGCAGATAGTATGAATGGAATGGATAGCAGTGGCGTACATGCTTTGGAAGAAATCATTGGATATTGCCGGGATAGAAATATTCAGTTCAATATGGTAGGGGTGAAAGGGCCCATCCGAGATATTTTTCACCGTTCTAAACTAATGGAAAAACTAGGAGAAGATCATTTCTTTTTCCGCATTCAACACGCGGTCGATACCTATGATGATAAGCAGATAAATGATTATAGCAGCTATGCTCTACAGACGAATGAGGAGGAGGAATGAGATTATTAGTTGCTGAAAGTGGGTTTTTTATACGGGTTTCAGCAACCAATAATCCAAAAAAGATGCAAATTAAGCTCATAGGAAGAGAAAAAGAACAGGAAATACTTAAAAAGGCGCTTCAATCTAAAGAAGCAGAAATGATTGCAGTAATGGGGAGAAGGCGAGTAGGTAAAACTTTTTTAATAAACACAGTTTATGGAAAAGATATCGTTTTTGACATTACTGGGATGCAGGATGGAGAATTAAATGATCAATTGGAGATATTTCGAGATAGGCTGCTTGGGTTTTCTAAAAATCAATTATCGATACCCAAACCCAATGATTGGCTGGAGGCATTCAAACTTTTAAAAGAATATCTGGAAACGCTACCAAAAGAAAAAAAACAGGTTATCTTTTTTGATGAGCTACCATGGCTCGCAACTCATAAGTCCAAATTCTTGCAAGCCTTTGGCTACTTTTGGAATAGTTGGGCCTGGCAGCAAAATATAGTTGTTGTGATTTGTGGATCGGCAGCTTCCTGGATGATTCGAAAGGTAGTTAATAATACAGGTGGTTTGTACAACCGAATTACCAAACGTATTTATCTACAACCTTTTACTTTGAGTGAGACAGAGGAATATCTAAAAGAAAAACGACTGGAATTAAACCGTTACCAAATTGTACAATTATATATGGCTTTAGGTGGAATTCCACACTACTTGAAAGAAGTTACAAAGGGCAAAAGTGCGATTCAGAATGTTAACGATATTTGTTTTTCCAGAAATGGACTGTTGCGCGATGAATTTTTAAGATTATATCCTGCGTTATTCCCAAATGCAGATAAGCACATTAAAGTTATTCGTGCTTTAGCTGAAAAACAGGAGGGTTTGACACGCCCGGAAATTATTAAACAATCTAAATTAAAAGATGGAGGTGGTCTGACAACCGTTCTGGATGAATTGTCGCATTCAGGTTTTATCACACCATATCGAACTTTTCAAAAGGAAAAAAGAAAGGTCTATCGTTTGACTGATGAGTATTCATTGTTCTATTTGAAGTTTATTGAAAAAAATGTCGATGGCCAGCAGCAGGAAGGAGAAGATATTTGGCAACACCTAAGTCAAACGCAAAGCTATAAAACATGGAGTGGTTATGCATTTGAAAATATTTGCCTAAAACACGTTCCGCAAATAAAATTAGCATTAGGTATTTCAGGAATCTACTCATTGGCTTCTTCTTTTTATAAAAAAAAGACAACCGATAACAAAGGAATAAAAATCGATTTAATGATTGACCGAAAAGATCAGGTGATTAATCTTTTTGAAATAAAATTTCATAATAAAGAATTTTTGATAACAAAAGCTTACGCTGAAAATTTGCGCCAAAAAATGTGGCGTTTTGAAGAAATTACAAAAACGAAAAAACAAATCTTTTGGGTGTTCTTATCCTCTTTTGGAATAAAAAAGAACGAACACAGCTTAGATCTTATTAATAAGTCTTTGACGCTGGATGATTTGTTTTAAGACAGAAGGTTTTCTTTGCGCGACCAAAAGACATATCTACGCTGAAGCTTCGATCTACAAGCCGGTAAGCACTTTTCGCGAAGCAAAGTGATGGCTGAGCTGTGTTGAAATATTAGAAAAGTCTTTTGTCCACCATCTTACGGCTATTCATTTGGATACATGAACCCTCTTTCATATATTGTAAATCAAATTCCAATTCAATATCCCACAAATATTAGCTATGTAACATAGATCACAAAATAACAGACCCAAACGAAACTAACTTGCATCATTATAGAATCTTGCTAAAACGTTAAAAAAAATTCAAAATGAAAGTAGAACAAATCTATACCGGCTGTCTCGCACAAGGTGCCTACTACATCGAAAGTAACGGAGAAGCTGCCATCATCGACCCTTTGCGGGAAACAGCTCCATACCTCGCAAAAGCAAAAGCCAACGATGTAACCATCAAATATATTTTTGAAACACATTTTCACGCTGATTTCGTTTCAGGACATCTTGACCTGGCAAAGAAGACGGGGGCAAAAATCATTTATGGACCAACCGCAAAAACGGATTATAAAGTGCACGTTGCCAAAGACGGTGAAGTATTTAAACTAGGAAAAGTGTCCTTCACCGTTTTACATACACCGGGTCACACACCAGAAAGTACCACCTACCTTTTGAAAAACGAAAAGAAAAAACCCTACGCCATATTTTCAGGAGACACCTTGTTTATAGGCGATGTTGGTCGTCCGGACCTGGCACAAAAGATGGGAAAATTAACCAAAGAAGACCTCGCAGGTTGGTTGTTCGATAGCTTGCGCAAAAAAATTATGCCTTTGCCAGATAACGTATTGGTGTACCCTGCACACGGCGCCGGATCTGCCTGCGGAAAAAATATGAGTTCAGAAACATGGGATACTTTGGGCAACCAAAAGAAAACCAATTATGCGCTGCGTGCTGATATGACGAAGAAAGAATTCATTGCAGAAGTAACGGACGGCTTGCTACCCCCACCAAATTATTTTGCTAAAAATGTTCAACTAAATAAATCGGGTTACGAAAGCATCGATACCGTCATGGAACGTGGTGCAACACCACTGACTCCTCGTGCCTTTGAAGCCGCGGCCAATGAAACGGACGCACTCATTCTGGATGTACGACCCAAAGAAGAATTTGTAAAAGGATTTATTCCGAACTCGATATTCATCGGGCTGGACGGAAGTTTCGCACCATGGGTAGGCGCCTTAATTCCTGATTTGAAACAACCTATTCTGATCGTAGCTCCAAGAGGCAAAAATAAAGAAACGGTAAAAAGATTGGCCCGAGTCGGTTACGACAATGCTATAGGTTACCTCAAAGGAGGTTTCGAAGCCTGGAAAAAAGACAAACGCGAAGTGGACAAAATGGAAACCATCAGCGTAAGAACTTTTGTCAATAAGTACACAAAAAAACTCAACGTCCTCGATGTCCGAAAGCCAAATGAATTTAGCAGCGAACACGTAGACACCGCTCAAAACTTCGCACTCGATCACATCAACGAAAATATGAGTGAAATCAGTAAAAAGAAAAAATATTACCTGCACTGTCGATCTGGCTATCGCTCTACAGTGGCGGCCTCTATTCTAAAAGCCAGAGGTTTTGACAACCTCATCAACGTACAAGGAAAATTTGATGACATTGCTGCCTCTAAAATTCCTACCACTGATTTCGTCTGTCCTTCTACGCTTAAATAAATGGGATGGCACACGGATTGAACGGATTGAACGGATTTACACGGATTTTTTTGTAATATCGCGCATCCTTCAAACGACAAAGTCGTTTAAGGTAGATATAACGTTTAACTCACAAATAAAAAATCCGTCCTAATCCGTTCAATCCGCCAAATCCGTGTTCCAATCCATGTCCACGGGCAAGCACAGAAGAAACAGGCACACAATAGCTTATGAAAGGTTCCTCCTTTTTCCCAATTCTTGAAAATCTAAAAACCCACTCTGCCTCAGATTGGAGAAAAGATTTAATGGCTGGTATAACCGTAGCCGTGATGTTAGTTCCGCAGGGAATGGCTTACGCAATGCTGGCTGGTATGCCACCGATTTATGGGCTCTATGCTGGTTTAATTCCATTGATTTTATATGCTATCCTGGGTACCTCCCGACAAATGTCCATTGGTCCGGTAGCTGTTTCTGCCTTGTTGATCCTGGCTGGAGTCAGTCAGATAGCGGAACCTTTGACGGAAGAATATATTTCTTTAGTTATTCTTGCGGGCTTGCTGATTGGTTTGGTACAAACAACTTTAGGCTTGTTCCGATTAGGTTTTTTAGTCAACTTTATTTCTCACCCCGTTATTATTGGTTTTACTTCTGCGGCAGCTATTATTATTGCCGTCAGTCAGCTGAAAGATTTATTGGGTTTTAAAATTCCGAGGTTTTCTCATTCTTATGAAACCTTGCAGTACGCCCTGCAACATTTGGCAGAAACCAACTGGATATCGGTAGTGCTTTGCCTGAGTAGTATTGTCGTGATGGTGCTCTTGCGAAAAATAAGTCGCGCTATTCCCGGTCCATTACTCGTGGTAGTAGTGGGCACTTTACTGGTTTATTACTTAGGAGAAGCAAGGCTTGGAATTGATCTGGTTGGAAAAGTACCGGAAGGACTACCTGCCTTTCAAATAGCAGAAATGAATTGGTTAAATATTAAGAGATTAATTCCAACCGTTCTTACGGTTACCCTAATCGGAATTGTAGAAAGTATTGGTATTGCTAAAGTGATTCAGGCCAAACACGGCGACTACGAAATCCGACCCAATCAGGAATTACTGGCACTGGGCATTTCTAAAATTGGGGGCGCCTTTTTTCAGGCAATCCCATCTTCCGGATCTTTTACTCGCTCTGCTGTTAATAACGAAGCTGGAGCTAAATCCGGATTCGCATCCATCTTTACCTCACTTGTCATTGGATTAACCTTGCTCTTCCTTACCCCCTTGTTTTACTTTTTGCCCAAAGCAATACTCGCCGCCATTATATTGTTGTCTGTCAAAAGTTTGTTTGAATGGGAAGAAGCCAAACACCTCTGGCACGCGCATCGCAAAGATTTTTACATGATGCTGACCACTTTCATCGTGACGCTGGCTCTGGGAATCGAAGAAGGCGTATTGGCAGGTGTCCTGCTTTCCATTATTATGATTTTACTGAAAAGCTGCAAACCACACGTTGCTATTTTAGGTAAACTTCCCAACACAACAATTTACAGAAATATCGAACGCTACGAATCGGCTCTGGAAGCTGCCAACACCCTTGTCTTTCGATTTGACGATCAACTCTATTACGCGAACGCTGACTACTTTCAGGAAATGATTAAAAAAGCGGTCAATAAAAAAAAGGATACCCTGAATCTGTTTATTCTCGATGCCCGATGTATCAACAACATAGACAGCACCGGTATACATGCCATCGAACAGGTAAACGATTTTCTACTCTCCAGAAACATCAAATTTCACATTGCAGACTTGAAAGGTCCTGTGAAAGATCAGATGAAGTTAACCGGAATAGGAAAGAAACTTGGAGATAAATGTCGGTTTTTGACGGTGGATGATGCGCTGCAGTAAGCTTACTGTAAGTTGAAATTAAAATTAAAATTAAAATTAAAAGTAACTGTTCAGTGTTACCTACGATAGGGGGCATTTGAGTTTGCACTTGATACTTGAACTTGCACTTTTTAAAATTCAAGTGCAAGTATCAAGTGCAAGTGCAAGTTCAAATGCCCGCAGTTCGCAGGAGCCCCCAGATCAAAGCAGGCTGAATAGTTACAATTAAAATTAAAATTAAAATCAAAATCAAAATTCGAAATCGAATTTGGACACCGTTTATTTGAAAGTATGAAACTTCATTCATATATTAGAGCGTTCAAAAAAAAGGAACGATTTGTTGCTGAATAAGCGCTGTCATCGAACTTTCAAAGCAAATCGAAACGATAAAATCAACTTAGATGAAATATGGATTTGTAATCGACAACCGAAAATGCATCGGATGTCATGCTTGTACCACGGCCTGCAAATCGGAACATCAGGTTCCTGTAGGCGTCAACCGAACCTGGGTCAAGCAAGTAGAAAAAGGAGCGTTCCCAAACACACGAAGGCTATTTTCTGTGATGCGCTGCAACCATTGTACGGATGCACCCTGCGTAGAAATTTGTCCGGTGGAAGCCCTGTTCTTTAGAGATGACGGAATTGTGGATTTTGACAAAGATCGTTGCATCGGTTGTAAGTCTTGTATGCAAGCTTGTCCCTACGACGCTTTGTATATCGACCCCGATACACACACGGCTGCAAAATGCAACTACTGCGCACATCGGGTCGACGTAGGTCTCGAACCAGCTTGCGTAAATGTTTGTCCTGAAGAGGCCATCATTTCAGGTGATATGGAAGACCCTGATTCTAAAATTACTCAATTGCTTTCCCGCCAGCAAGTCAAAGTTCGCAAACCAGAAAAGGGAACGGTTCCCAACCTGTTTTATATTGATGCAGATGAAGCTTCACTAAATCCAACAGCAACGGCGGCTTCAGATAATTATATGTGGAGTTCACAGTCAATGGGTGTGGGTCACTTTACTAAAGAAGCCGAAAAAATGGCTTTCTCCAACGGGGACCTCATCGACGCACTGATGAAAGCAGAAGCATCAGATACGGCAGGTGCTGTCGCAAAAAACGGACCTGCTAAATCAGTGGATGTTTTGATGGGGAAGCAAGCACGCAGAGTTTATGATGTAGCAGATAAGGGCATCTTGTGGGGTTGGGAAGTGTCCGCTTATGTTTGGACAAAAGCGATTGCCGCAGGCGCCTTCCTCGTGCCATTTTTGGCTTGGGCTTTTGGTTTGGCGGAAGTGCATGCAGCGGCACAATGGCTGGGTCTCGGAATCGGAATTTTATTTTTAGCTATCACCGGTTTGTTGTTGGTGATGGACCTGGATAGACCAGATCGTTTCCTAAGTGTTTTGTTGCGACCACAGTGGAATTCCTGGTTGACAAAAGGTGGTTACGCCATCACAATTTATGGAGCCCTGTTAACTTTGTTGGCAGCAGCGGCCTGGTTTGGTTGGACAGGATTGGAAGCACCCCTAATGTGGCTGACAGCGATCACCGCAGTAGTAGTGGCCATTTATACGGCCTTTCTTTTTGCGCAAGCGAAAGGGCGCGATTTCTGGCAAAGTCCTACCTTATCTATTCATATGTTGGTGCACAGTTTTATGGCTGGTGCGGCAGTATTTGGTATACTTGCTTTGTTTGTTGAAAGTGGTACGCAGTGGTTGCCATTCCTGAAAAATGTCATGTTGATTGGTATCGTTGTAAACCTGTTTACCATGTTGATCGAGTTGACCACAACACATTCTACCAGCGATGCAAAACGAACCGTTGATATGATTGTGAAAGGGCGATATAAAAATAAATTTTGGGGCGGTGTGCTCCTTTTCGGAAATATAGTGCCGATGCTGATTTTGTTTTTCATGGGTGCGAATGCGCCTATGCTGGCTGCAGCAGGAGCTATTGTTTTGATTGGTATTTATTTGGTGGAAGATATTTGGGTGGAAGCGCCGCAGCGTATTCCGCTAAGTTGATTTTTGTCTCAATATCTAACATCCATCCAAGCTCCGCGAAGTAGTAAAAAAATAAAAAATGGGATATAAAAAACCTTCATTCATAGAACGCATGGCCGAAAAAATCGGCTTAATCCAAGACCTGCATTCCGCAAAAGAAGAAAACCCCTTGCCAAGTCTAACCGAACCGGGGAAGCTCACAAAATTTCCACCACTGGATCAATGGGACGACTGGGTGGAATATGAAGCGACGGACCATCCACGCAAAGTGAAAAAGAACTACACCATTGTACCGACCACCTGTTTCAATTGTGAGTCGGCCTGTGGTTTGACGGCCTACGTGGATAAGGAAACGATGGAGGTACGAAAGTTTGAGGGCAACCCATATCACCCCGGTAGTCGAGGAAGAAACTGTGCGAAAGGACCTGCCACCATCAACCAAATTACAGATCCGGATCGAATTTTATACCCACTGAAAAGAGTAGGGAAGCGAGGAGAAGGAAAATGGGAACGCGTAGGTTGGGATGAAGTCTTGGAGGTGGTATCTGCCAGAATGCGCAAAGCTATTAAGGAAGAGCGCCATAATGAAATTGCCTACCATGTAGGTCGTCCGGGGCATGAAGGATACACCAATCGGGTGGTGCAAACCTGGGGGGTAGACGGACATAATTCCCACACCAATATCTGCTCGTCAGGAGCGCGATTTGGTTACAATATATGGTATGGTTATGATCGACCATCACCGGATCACGCCAATGCAAAATTCATCTTGTTGATTTCTGCGCATTTGGAAAGTGGGCATTATTTCAACCCACATGCTCAGCGAATTATTGAAGCAAAAATGAAAGGCGCAAAGCTGGCCACCATGGATCCGCGTTTGTCCAACACCGCAAGTATGTCAGACTACTGGATGCCCACTTATCCGGGCTCAGAAGCGGCAGTGCTTTTAGCTATGGCTAAAATAATTTTACAAAAAGGCTTGTACAATCGTGCCTTTCTCGAGAACTGGACCAACTGGCAAACTTATTTAGAAAAACGCCACCCGGGAACAGAACATACCTTTGAAAATTACATCGAAAAAATGATCGGTGAGTACGAAGAATACACACCAGAATATGCAGAAAAAGAAAGTGGTGTTCCGGCAGCAACTGTAGTGGAAGTAGCCATCAAAATTGGCGAAGCCGGTGAGAAGTTTGCGACGCACAATTGGCGCGCAGCAGCCAGCGGAAACCTAGGAGGCTGGTGCGTTTCAAGATGCCTGCACTTCTTAAATGTACTAACCGGATCAGTCGGTACCGTTGGTGGAACCTCCCCCAATAGTTGGAACAAATTCAAACCTAAATTTCATACCACTCCTCCGGGACAAAAATTTTGGAACAACGTACATTGGCCGGAAGAATATCCTATGTCGATGTTTGAAATGAGTTTCCTCTTGCCACACTTATTGAAAGAGGGGCGAGGAAAAATGGACGTCTATTTCTCACGAGTCTTCAACCCGGTTTGGACTTATCCCGATGGCTTTAGTTGGATGGAGCAGTTCATGGATGAAGAAAAATTTGGTTTGCATATTGCCATGACGCCAACCTGGAATGAGACGGCTTTCTTTGCCGATTACGTGATTCCGATGGGACATGCTTCGGAGCGACATGATTTGAATAGTTATGCCACGCACTCTGGTATGTGGATTGCGTTTCGCCAGCCGGTGTTGCGGGAAGCGGCACGGCGGGCGGGTAAGCATGTAGAATTTACTTATGAAGTCAATCCCGGAGAAGTTTGGGAAGAAGATGAATTTTGGATTGAACTAAGCTGGCGAATGGATCCGGACGGAAGTCTGGGAATCCGCGAGCACTTCCTTTCACCATATCGCAAAGGAGAAAAAATTACAATCGACGAATACTATCAATATATTTTTGAAAATACAAAAGGATTACCTGCTGCGGCCAAAAAAGAAGGTTTGACGGAATTGAATTACATGCGCAAGTACGGTGCCTTTGAAGTAGAAAAACATAGCTACAGCAAACACGAATTCAAACTCTCAGCGGAACAAATGGCTGGAGCCGACATAGATGAAAAATCACAGGTCATCCGCAAAGATGGAAAAGATATTGGAGTAATGGTCAATGGAGAAGCTCTGGTTGGTTTTCCAACGCCTTCACGTAAAAACGAATTCTATTCGCAAACAATGGTAGATTGGAAGTGGGAAGAATATGCCATTCCAACGTACATAAAAAGTCATATCCACCAGGAAAAACTGGACTGGGACAAAGGCGAGTATGTTTTGGTGCCAACCTTCCGATTACCGGTGTTGATTCATTCGCGTTCAGCTAATGCGAAATGGCTAACAGAGATTGCCAATCGAAATCCCATCTGGATGCACCCGCAAGAAGCAAAACGTTTTGGTTTTAAAACCGGAGACCTCGTTCGATTAAATACAGACATTGGATATTTTGTAGATAAAGTTTGGGTAACCGAAGGCATGAAACCCGGCGTGATTGCCTGTTCACATCACCTCGGTCGCTGGCGCCGAAAACAAGATAAAGGTAACCGCTGGGGAACCAACACCGTAGACATCCAACACGATGGAAACGGCGGCTGGAAAATGCAAACCACCTCCGGTATCAAGCCTTTCCAAAGTAAAGACAAAGACAGCAAGCGCATCTTCTGGGCTGACGGCGGCGTGCATCAAAACATTACCCATGCCGTGCATCCCGACCCCATTTCTGGTATGCATTGCTGGCATCAGCGCGTGCGAGTCGAAGTGCCACATGCTGAGGATAAGTACGGTGATTTGTTTGTAGACACCAACAAGGCGCACGAGAATTATAAAGAATGGCTCAAGCTGACTCGTCCTGGTCCGGGCCCTGATGGATTGCGTCGTCCACTTTGGTTTAAGCGCCCACTGAAGCCGGATACGAAGGCCTATTATGTGGAGAATATGGATGAGAATGGGCGGGTGAAGAGGGAATTAGGGTAGTGGGAAGTGGGAAGTGGGAAGCGCCTTCTAACGTAGGGCTCTGCTATCGTGGTCATAGGGCATTCGCCCTTCGACAAAATACGATCGAGTGAAGCTTCCCACTTCCCACTTCCCACTTCCCACTTCCCACCAATACTACTGCTCAATTTTTCCTCATTCCCCTTCAGTAATGCCATCGCTCCTTATTCCCTAAAAATTTTTTCCCTACCTTTACCAGCATGGAAGACAAGTCCTGTAAAACATCACGCTGGAGAATGTTGAAGTCCGAACTAAACAATCTCCCTCCAAAAGCTTTTCGTCAGAAAATACAATCTGCTGCTGCACCTATTATTGTAGATGTGCGAAAGCCTGATGAGTTTGCAAGGGGTCACATTGACGGGGCACTTAATATTAGTTATCTCTCCGATGACTTTTGGGAACAGATAGAAGTGCTGGATTCAACTAAAGAAATTTTTGTTTACTGTCGGACAGGGCGTCGAAGCATTCGCGCTTGTACCTTGATGCGGAATGGTGGCTTTGATAATGAAAGGATTTTTAATTTGGAAGGTGGGTATGCGGAATGGTTGGAGGAGATGGAGGCTTAGCATTTGGAGAACACACAAAACAGCAGATCATTGAGTCTATTTGGCTGATTAGACAGGTTTGGTGAGTACTTAATTAGCTTATATTGTCTACGACCTCCAGCCTTTAAATGAAAAATAAATGATTATTTGAGATATATGACTAATTTATTCTTACCTTTAATGAGAAAAGAATTAGGCATTATTCAGCAATAAGATATATATCAAAATTAATGTATCTTTTTACTTGATCTTGCGTCCCAAGAGAACATTAATTGTTAATAATTCGAATTGTAATCCCTCCTTACATAGTATTGACTCCGTCTTTTACAATTGACCTCAAATACCTGATTTAATGTAGACCGATTGGCTAAGAATTTGTAATGATTTTACAGAATTCTTAGCGTTACTATAATATCTACAACTATAATGAGATTACTGTTTTTTATCATATTGCTAATTTGTTGTTCTCGCTCAGCAAAAGCTCATGGCCCTGTTCATGAACAAATTGATTCGCTAAGTAAGCAAATCAGTATGTTTCCAGATAGTCTGAATCTCTATTTTGAAAGAGGGGTTTATTATCAAATTGACAAAGACTATGAGCGAGCGGTAGCTGATTTTGAGAAGGTGCTCATTATGGATAACCAAATTTTTACAACTTATTTTCCTTTAGCAGAAATCTATTTTGAAACTGAGAAATACGAACTCGCGTCTCAATACATCGATGAATATATCATTCACTTCCCACAGCACGCAAATGGGCATATTCTTTTTGCGAAGGCTCATCTGGCTTTAGGGGAGGATAATTTGGCGATCGCTGGTTTCGATAAAGCGATTGCCATCAAAAAAGAAAAAACAAGTCCTGAAGACTTTATCCATTTGGCCAATGTGTGGAGAATTCAAAACCCGGAAAAAGCTTACAAGGTGTTGGAAGAAGGAGTAAGTAAATTGGGACCATACGTTAGTTTGCAAAAGCATTTGATCGAATTGGCAAATGAGCATGAATGGTATGATCGCTCCATGCAAACCATCAACACTGTTTTAGCGAAAGCGCAACGAAAAGAATTTTGGCTACTGCAAAAAGCCGATGTTTTACTGCAACAAGGAAAATTCGAACAAGCAAAAATGACTTATCAAAATTGCCTCGCAGAAATTGCCGGCTTGAAACCAAAAACCAAGGAAACCGAATACGTTCAGACCATTTACGAAAAAGCGACACTGGCACTGAGTGCCTTGTAGGAAATTTGGAACTTTGAATGCTTGAATTTTGAATAGCTCTATCGCGCTCGTGTGCTGCGTTCAGATTATTCAAAATTCATGCATTCAAAATCCCCCTCTTTCCAGTGTTTCAAAACACAACTAACCTTACACTTACACAACCCTCTACTAATGAACAAGTTCTACACACTCCTCACCCTGCTTTTTTTTATCTCATCCGTAAATGCTCAAACCGTTGAGCGAGGACCTTACCTCCAATCTGGTGGCAGCAACAGCATCATCGTAAAATGGCGAACCAACTACGAAACAACCAGTAAAGTATGGATTGGTGACCAACCCGGTAGTTTAAATATCATCTTCGACAACGACGCTAATTCCGTGGAAGATCACGAAGTGTTGGTGGATAACCTTAGTCCAAACACGAAATACTACTATGCTGTAGGACATGATGAAGATGTACTCGCAGGAGGTGATAGCAAACATTTTTTTACCACAGCACCCACTGTTGGAACGGCACATCCTATCCGAGCCTGGGTACTAGGTGATTGTGGAACAGGTGGAAGCGGTGCATCAGCTGTTCGGGATGCCTTCTATGAATACAATGATGATATAGATATAGACATGATCCTATTGCTTGGTGACAATGCCTATAGTGATGGCACAGATGATGATTATCAGGGCGCTCTATTTGAAAAGTATTACAAGATGATTAGAGCAACAAGCATGTGGTCCTGTATGGGCAATCACGATTATCGAAGTGCCAATATTGATAATGAATCGGGCCCTTATTTTGATATTTTTACCTTTCCGGAAAACGGAGAACTAGGTGGTGTGCCTTCTGGTTCAGAAGCCTACTATTCGTTTGATTATGCCAATGTTCATTTTATTACCTTGGACTCCGAAGCTTCCGAGAAAAACCCAGGTGATCCTATGCTAATCTGGTTGGAAAATGATTTGAATGCAACCAATCAGGATTGGATCATCGTTATGTTTCATCACCCACCTTACTCCAAAGGAAGTCATGATTCGGATGAAGGGGGTAGTCTGATTAAAATGCGAGAAAACGTTTTGCCCATTCTCGATGCTGGTGGGGTAGACCTGGTGTTATCTGGCCACAGCCATAGTTACGAGCGATCGTACTTGCTCAATGGGCATTACGGAGAGTCTGACGAGCTAGAGCCAGAAATGATCCTCGATGATGGTGATGGGAAAACAAGCGGAAGCGGTGCATACCAAAAAACGACAGTTGGTTCCGATGCAAACAAAGGAGCCGTATACGTCGTGTCAGGAAGTGCAGCTAAAATGTCAAGTGGAGACCTGAATCATCCGGTTATGTACTATAGTAAAAAAGAGTTGGGCTCTGTATTGTTAGAATTAGATGGGGATCAATTGAACCTTGAGTTTATAAACGATGATGGAGAAATAGCTGATAATTTCACCATGATTAAAACAGGATTGTCTGAAGGTGATCCACCTGCAATAACGATTGTAAACCCACTTGAGGGTCAAACCTTTTTGCAAAACGAACTCATCTCAATAGCTGCCAATGCGGATGACCTCGATGGCAGCGTTACCAAAGTTGAATTTTTTATCGACAATAATTATTTATTAACCGATTACTCGGAACCCTATACGATTAACTGGACCACTGCGCAAACCGGAATCTATTCGCTAAGCGCAAAGGCAACAGATAATGAGGGTAATGTAACTGCTTCTATACCGATAAACATCGAAGTGATTGAAGACAATACAGGTGAGACGGGAATTTCTACTGCCAATTGTCCGGGAAATAGTACATGGCCTTGTGAAAACGGTAATGGTACCAACGTAAGCTGGATGGCACCAATCTTCGAATCTGATTGCGATTCCGGACCAGGCATTTTAGATTGTAATCCAATCAGCATTATAGGGACATCTTATCTTGGGATTTTTGAGGGAAGTCATTACTATCAAACAGATGGATCTGTAAAATGGGCTGCTGCTCAATCACTCGCTGAAGCCAATGGTGGCTACTTAGCAGTTATAGAAAGTGCTGCAGAAAATGATTTTATTCAGAATGCGATTAGCAATAATAGTTGGATTGGGTATAGTGATGAAACGACGGAGGGCGATTTCCAATGGGTCAATGGTGGGACCAGTAGTTATGAAAACTGGGCTAACTATCAACCAAGTGGGAGTAGTGACTCTTCAGATGACTATACTTTGTTTTCTGCATCTGACGGAACCTGGAATGATAAAGCCAATTATAAGTATCGGGCGATCCTGGAACTGCCCTGTACTTCAACGGGAGGTGGAGGAAATGGTTTGCAGATTAGCCAAACAAGTGGTTTTGTCAACGGTGCTGTTTTTCCGGAAGGAACAACTACCGTTAGCTACCAGGCAAGCGATGCTTGTGGTAATATGTCGACTTGTAGTTTTAATGTGACTATTGCAGCTTGTTCAACACCTGTCTGTTCGATAACGGCTACGGTCGGAAATATTCAATGCAATGACAGTGGAACACCAGACGACGGTTCTGACGATACCTACACCTTTGATCTTGCGGTACAGGGCAGTAATACAGGAAGTGGTTGGACTGCAAATGGTGGCTCAGGAGCTTATGGTCAAGCCGAAACACAAGGACCATTCAACGGTGTTGGGGGCAATAGTATTACCTGGAATATTACGGATATTGGAAATGCAGATTGTTCCACCAGTGTAAGTTTTGTAATCCCAACATGTACCAGCGGTCCGAATCCGGAACTATGTGTAGCAACTGAAATTGCTGGCTTTACCTGGATGGCTACTACAGATGAGTCGATTTATTATTTATCGGATGGTAAAGAGAATTGGGGAGATGCAAAAGAAATTTGTGAAACAGCGGGTGGTCATTTGGTGCACATAAATTCAGCAGATGAGAATGATTTGTTATTGGGTTTGTTAGCAGGTATTAATAATTTTGTTCTTATTGGAGTGAGCGATCACCTGGAGGAAGGAACGCTTGTTTGGGCTGATGGCACTGCGCTGACTTATGATAATTTTGAAGGAAACCCCGGCGACAGTGATGATGATTTCGGGCTTATGAATTCCTGGACGGGCAGCTGGGATTTTGTCAATCAATATGTTGCGAAGCGGTTCTTTTTAGAAATTCCTTGTGGAAATGGAATACAGGGTATGCAAAATATGTCAATCATCGCTGAGGCTGCTCCAGTCAATCTGGAATTAGGGCTAAGAGAAAGCAATGTAATTGATTATTCAACCGAAACCCGGCTGTTTCCGAATCCGGTGAAGGATAAATTGAATTTGCATTTCGTAGCGGAGAAAGATATTGCAAAGGTTTTATTGAAAATAATTAGCTCGGACAACAAACTTGTTTTGAGTCAAACTCAATCGATTCAGAAAGGATTGAACACACTTGAAGTTTCAACGGCGAAGCTAAACCCGGGCGCTTACTTTGTGCAAATCGTGCTGGATGATGAGGTATTGGTGGAGCGGTTTGTGAAGTTGTAGGGAGATGGAGCTTATCCAGACTCATCAATCCCGACGGTCAAGTTCGGGGCCTCTAGCTACCCAGCCAGATAGGCTCAATGACCCTTTAATTAGGAAAAATCAAGATTTTACAAGTCATGGATCCCCAGAGGTTTGAAAGTTGACAGGAGTCACATATTAATAAACTTAATTTGTAAAATATGTTATAAGGTACTGTACACTTTTCCCGTAGAATGCTGAAGAAGAGAGAGTTGTGAAAAAAGATTGGAAAGTAGTATCAGTAATGAGTCTGTAAATAAATTTTCAGGAAAACGGTAATTTAACGTCGACGACGTCCGGAGAACTCCATCGCCTCTCCCTTCCCAAAACCATAACTAAAACCAAGTGTAATAAACCGACCTCGCAGTCCGCGACCATACAGATAAAAATTATTTTGATTGACCGTTTCGCTCTCCCGGATACGCGAAGCAAATACATCGCGAACAGAAAAATTAACAATGGCTTTACCCTTGAGTATTTTTTTGCGTAAGCCAAAGTTCGCATATAGTCTGTCAGAAACGATTCGTTGTACCGTTTTTTCTCTTGATTCGTATTCTCCTCTTAATTCGAGGTCAATGGCGGCAGGTAGTTTAAACTTTAGAGTCAGTTCAGAAGACCAGCGGTCTGCACCAAAATCAAATGAGGTACTTTCAAGCTCACCTTCTCTTTTGAAATAGTTGTAGTTGAAGTCACCATTTACAGTAAGCCATTTGTTGGCCGTGTATTTTCCGTTTATTTCTATTCCGGTGGCTCGGTTGGTACCGATGTTTTGTGGCTTAGTGATTTCGACATTGTCAATAAATTCAGAAAAGCGCTCCACCATGTCGGTGGTGTATCTGTGGTAAACGCCGACGTTGAAAGAAGACTTATCGAAGATGTAAATACTGGTGACCTCGTAGGAATCTGTGAATTCCGGCTGTAAATCGGGGTTACCTGTTCGAATGCTAAAGTTGTTTCGGATGTTGAAAAAAGGATTTAGGTTCCAAAGTCGGGGGCGATTTATTCGTTTGGAATAGCCGGCCTGTACGGAAAATCGTTCGTTTACTTTATAGGAAGTGTGAACGGAAGGAAACAGGTTGTTGTAGTTTTGAGGGTTAGATTCGTTAGTGTTGACTAAAAAAGTTTCCAGGTCTGTGTTTTCCAGACGCAGGCCTAGTTTTAACCCCCACTTATTGCCTTCGTAAGCACCGGTTGCGTATAGGCCAAGTACCTTCTGGTCATATTCAAAGATGTTGGTTTGGCTGCTGTCCGGAACCCAGTTCTCCGCAATAAGGTCATCCACTGCGAAATCATTGCTTACATCCTGGAATACATATTGAGCACCAGTTTCCAAGGTGAATTTTTCAGCAAATGGTTTGGTGTAATCTATGTTGAAAGTATATTTTGCTTCCTTGAAATCGGTGCGCGTTCGTTGTTCGTCGCTATCTGAGACGCCCTTAGTGAAGGTATTTTTAAAAGTGGAAGATTGATCTTTGCCAAAGAAATTTCCCAGTGCGCTAACCAATAAGGCGTGTTCTTTATTATCCGGAAAATCTTTTTTGTATTGCAGTTCGTACCGGTATTTCGGGTTGTCCGCTTCTGTTGTTTCTTCCCGAGACCATTCTGAGTTTGAAATACCAGTTGCGTCGTCTACTTCTCTAAAATTAAAAGTAGAAGGTTGCTTCTCCACTTCGTAAGCAAAATTTCCCGAAAGGGTAAGTACATTGTATTTATTGATGTGGTAATCGGTGCCAAGAACAGCGTTGTAAAAAACTTCATTTCGGTATTCGGTTCCATCGCTTATAATGCTAATGCCTGTTATCTTATTCTGATTGATGTTTTCATTTTCTCGTGGTAGTTCTCTATAACCAACACCCAATTGACTGAACAGGTTGAATTTCTCTGTTCGTCGGTTCAGACTCAATCCAACACTGTGGTTGTGTGGTGTTCCCGTGTTCAGGCTTATGGATCCATTGATCCCTTTTCGCTCTTCTTTTTTTATGACAATATTGATGATTCCCGAAGTTCCTTCCGCTTCGTATTTGGCAGAAGGATTGGTGATGACTTCTACCCGGTCAATCATTTCTGCGGTGATAGAGCCCAGCGCATTTCCGTCACCAGCGAGTACAGAAGGTTTTCCGTTGATCAGGATTTGTACACCGGCACTTCCACGCAAAGTTATTTCGCCTTCGATGTCTACATTTACGGATGGGACATTAGTTAATACTTCCAGTGCGGATGCGCCAGTGCTGCTCAGGTCTTTCCCTACGTTGAAAACTCGTTTGTCCAGTTTGAACTCTACCGACGATTTTTCGGCTCTGACCACCACTTCCTCTAGTGTCTTATTGTCTTCCGATAACATGATATTCCCCAGGTCGCCCTGTCCTTTGGTAAAGTTAATCGTCTCGATGGTTTGAGTAACAAATCCAATGAAGCTGACTTCAACCTGTATATCTTTTTTGTTGACCGGAAGGTTGAATACACCATTAACATCTGTAGTGGTACCGGTAAGTACCTCTTTGGTTTCTTTGTCAGAAACCATGATAGTGGCGAATTCTACAGGTTGGTCGCTATTGCTTTCTATTACAGTTCCTTTTATGATCAATGCTTTTTTTTGAGCAAACAGAGGATTGGTAAGGAGGTTGAAAAGGCAGAAAAATAGTAGATAGTTAGACTTATTGCTCATCGGGTGTGATTTGAAATAAATATTGGTGTAAGTAAAGCTTAAACAACTTCAAAAGCCCTGCAAAGGTAAGTAGAAAATAGCTAAGATATTTTTTGGGGATGGTTCTCCGTGTTAATCACTTGTTAATACTGCTAGCAGTGAGGATCTGGCCGGGATCATTGAGCCCCCGGCTTGTCCGTCGGGATCGGTGAGCCTGCGGGAGGGAAAGGAGCGGGAAAAGGAGAGGCTAATGTTTATGTACTTGCTTTAGTTCAATGAAATTAGGATGCGCTGGTATTGTCGTTTTCATTTTGATGACTGGCTTTCGATGCTACTGGTCAGGTTCGTAATACTGCAACACTAGACTGGGTTGCTCCACCAGCTTTTGATGGGGCAGACAACAATCCTAACGGCAGTAACTACCAGCCCAGCGACACCGACGGTGCTGGCGTAATCGACGCTAATGATAGATTTGCGATTGTCTTGAATTGGGGCGAAGAACACAACTTTTCCGGAGCTGCTTCCAGTAACCTAATGCCATCATATCCACCCGTACTTTCAACAGGAATCACGATGCCCTTTTATGTTCAGCCAGATACATTTATAGCAGGAGTGACACTGGCCATCCCCGTTATCCCTGGGGAAATGGGCTGGCTGGCAGAAGTACGTGTAAATCCAGCCCAACAAAATTGGCGGATACCTTTCCTTGTGTCCTTCAACACCCTAATCTCCAACTAAATAGCAAAACTACTTAGCTATTTAATACTTTGTGCTTACCTTGCCCACCAATCAGACAACTTCAACACCTCCGATTAATTCGAATAAACTGTTGTGAAGGCAAAAAAAATAATTATGGACAAAAAGAAGTCACAAAAAGAAGCTGCGTTGCACTACCACGCAAAGGGAAAACCGGGAAAAATTGAGGTGGTACCAACAAAAGAATACGCCAACCAAAGAGATCTGTCGCTGGCCTACTCGCCGGGCGTCGCAGAGCCTTGTCTTGCCATTCATGAAAGTCCGGAGGATGTTTATAAGTACACTGCAAAGGGAAATCTGGTGGCAGTCATTAGTAATGGAACCGCCGTATTGGGGCTGGGAGATATTGGGCCGGAGGCGAGCAAGCCAGTGATGGAAGGAAAAGGTTTGCTGTTCAAAATATACGCAGATATCGATTGTTTTGATTTGGAATTGGACACCAAAGATGTAGATGAATTTGTACGAACGGTCAAGATTCTGGAGCCAACCTTTGGTGGTGTAAATCTGGAAGATATTTCAGCGCCAGCTTGCTTCGAAATTGAAGAGCGGCTTAAGAAAGAATTAAATATTCCCGTGATGCATGACGATCAACATGGAACGGCCATCATCAGTGGCGCGGCCTTGCTGAATGCATTGGAGATTGTTGGTAAAGATATTTCAGTAGTAAAAATAATTGTGAATGGGGCAGGAGCTTCTGCGATTTCCTGTACACGGATTTATGTTTCGCTTGGTGCAAAAAAAGAAAATATCTTCATGTACGACAGCAAAGGGTTGATTCATCCGGAACGCGATAATCTGGACGGGAAAAAATCAGAATTTGTAAATGGCAACGTGGCAAAGGAAACTTCGCTAACCGATATTTTAAAAGAGGCAGATGTTTTTGTTGGTTTATCCAGAGGGGATATACTGAATGGGGATATGATTCAGGGTATGGCCAAAGATCCTGTCATTTTTGCCATGGCCAATCCAAGTCCAGAAATTCCTTATGATGTTGCCAAGGAAGCCCGGCCAGATTGTATCATGGCCACGGGGCGTTCCGATTATCCCAATCAGGTAAATAATGTGTTAGGTTTTCCATTTATTTTCAGAGGGGCATTGGATGTGCGGGCTACTGAAATAAATGAAGCGATGAAGTTGGGGGCGGTACGCGCCTTAGCGGATTTGGCAAAAAAGTCCGTTCCGGATATTGTCAACATGGCTTACGGAAATATCAATTTGAAATTTGGCCGTGACTATATTATTCCAAAGCCAGTGGATCCGCGTTTGATTACAGAAGTGGCATCCGCTGTTGCAAAAGCAGCTATGGAATCGGGTGTTGCACAGCAGCCAATTGAAGATTGGGAAGCTTATGATCTGGAATTGTCTACCCGTTTGGGTAAAGACAATACGCTTTCCAAAGTGATTGAAACGAAAGCCAAGCAAGACATCAAGCGGATTGTGTTTGTTGATGCAGAGAATGTTTCTGTCTTGAAAGCGGCGCATGAAGTGCTGGAAGAGCGCATTGCGCAACCCATTTTATTAGGTAATTTAGGAAAAGTGCAGGCGATTTTAGATGCCAATCAAATTACTTTACCGGGAGTCAGGATTATTGATCCCAGAAGACCAGTAGATAAAACGGAAGAAGAAATACTTGAAAATTATGGTACCGTTTTTTATGAAAAACGAAAGCGAAAAGGCGTCAATAAAAATGAAGTCGCAGACCTGATGCGGGGCGGTGCCTACTACGGCGCGATGATGGTAGAGATGGGGCATGCTGATGCGATGATTGGTGGCTTAAGTAAAAAATATCCGGACACGATAAAACCCGCACTTGAAATTATCGGTCCACGCGAAGGGGTCAAAAAAGTAGCGAGTACGCATATTTTGATGACTCGATTTGGTCCCTTATTTTTAGCGGACACGACGATCAATCATGTTTTAGATTCAGAAGATATTGCAGGCATTGCTGAATTGGTGGCCCAGGTGGCTGGCTCCTTTAATGTAAAGCCACGGATAGCGATGTTGACTTATTCCAATTTTGGTGCAATTCCGAAAGGAGAGTCGGCTGTACTGATGCGCAAGGCTACCGAGATTTTGCATGAGCGTCATCCGGATTGGATCGTCGATGGTGAGATGCAGGCGCATGTTGCCTTGAATCCTGAAGTTTCGAAAGACTATTATCCTTTTTCAAGGTTGGCTGGTCAGCGCGCGAATGTTCTGGTTTTTCCAAATTTGTCTGCGGCTAATATTGCGTACAATCTGTTGGGGCAGGTGGCGGATATGGATATCATTGGGCCTGTTTTGTTGGGGATGAAGAAGCCGGTGCATATTTTGCAGTTGGGGGCTAGTGTTCGGCAGATTGTGGATATGGTTGGGATTGCGGCTGTTGATGCGCAGGGGTAGGGGAATGGCAATTGCAATTGCCATCAGCTGGCCTTTTATGAACGCATGAATTGAATGACTTTTAGATAGCCATACACTAGGACTATGTTTACTTATTTGATCTAGTGTGTCTGCTTCATTTGTGATTATTCAACTTAATTTTACAGACATTACTATATCTGGCTAACCGTTTTGCGGCCAGCAAAACGACTATGCGCTCTATTCGTTAGAGGGCTATCTCTCTAAAAAAAACTATGTGTTTCAATAATACATCAGAAGAGCGTCGTGTAAATATTCTAAAGTAAAGGTCACAACTTTTTGTCGATTTAAGAGACACAACATTACGTCGCACATCATCAATTTGGTGGCTACGTGAGCCACGTTCATGGCCACCTGTAAGGTATGAAGGAAAATAAAAAAAGCACCCCAGCCATGCGAATTGCCGAGGTGCTTTAATACACTGTAATTTAAGTTTCGTCCGAATTTGAATAGGTTATTTTGAAATTGATTGAGTTATAAATTTCGCGAATAGCCTTAGCTATTTAAGGAATTTCTAACGAAAAGTAATTTCAAA
>Ga0114957_1001373_pt1 | contig 26884 bp, 19 predicted proteins | sample BantaG_FD_87175 | JGI IMG/M metagenome (GOLD analysis project Ga0114957, IMG submission 87175) | Marine algal microbial communities from Bantry Bay, Ireland - BantryBay_4 metaG | ecosystem: Host-associated > Algae > Red algae > Unclassified | place: Bantry Bay, Ireland | collected 2014-11-21
TAAAGGTCTCGAAGCCGAATCAGGACATGCGATTCGACGTCCCGGTGGTGGGGCCGAAGACGATCGAAAGCTGTCGGGAAGCGGGAGTGAAAACGATCGCAGTCGAGACTGGGAAAACACTGATTCTCGGGCGTGAGGAAGTGGAAAAGGCGTGCCGGGCGGGGAAGGTTACTCTCGTAGGGGTTTCTTAAGCGTGGCGGTTGGCTTGTTGCAAAAAAAATTGAGCCGGGCGGTGGTGACGACCTCGCCAGGTTTTGCGAAGTTGATCTGCTCACTCCCCGGAAAGGAAGGCGATGAAAGCTTAGATCAGGGCCGCTCTGAGGTGGGATGAGACGCTAGGGATTCTCGCTGATGAGCAGTCTGAAGAACGATTTGTGGAAGTGGTCGATGATTGCCTCGCGAGAATTAGCGACAGGGTAGGTCTCGGTGGCAAACCATTGCACGAGGTCGCGGGATTTTTCGAGGGTCACATTGAGATCGGGCTTGTGGACGGCGGAGTCGTAGGTCGCGATGACGAGCCCTCCTGAGAAATCGAGGGTGAGGAGGTCAAAGGAGTCCGGCGAGCTGGGGTCACTATCGAAGGCATACTCGAGGAGGTTGCTGCGACCATCGCGATCTGGATCGGCATCTGGGCCGGAGACTCCGGCGGCGAGAGCCCAGTCTGCGAAGCGGCTTCCGGTGGTGAAGCCACCGGGGGTCGGGGAGGCGGCGATCCAGTTTGAAAAGTCATTTCCGTATCCGTTCTCGACCACCTTGGTAAGGGAGAGGCCGGTGCCATCCGCGCCGACATCCCAGGGGGAATCATTATCATATTCCACGCGATCGACCCGGACGTAGGTGATGTTTCCGAGATCATCGAGAGGTCCGGGGCGATCGAGCTGGACGGTCTCGCCGCCATTCGAAAGTTTCCCGGTGAGCCACTCGACGATAGGCGCGCCGGGCTCGGGTGAAAACTCGGCGGTGAAGGCGTCGGTATTCCTAGCAAGAATGAGGCGCTGGCCGGGGGTTAGCGTGATCGGGTTTTGGGTGGGGAACTCAAGCTCGACGCCATTGCTCAGCCGCCAGGATCGGTTCCGGGAGCTATCGAAAAGGGAGACGCTTTGTTCGCTGACGTTGAGGAGTTCGAGGTATTCCGCATCGCCATTTCCCGAAGGGGCATACATGATCTCGGAAATAATGACTGGGCCGACCTTAGGCCCGAGATTCGGAGCCGCCCGACTAGGAGCGATCTGGGTGACAAAGTGATAGGAATCGCTTTTGACGCGGAAGTGGGTGCCGATCGACTCGCCTTGGAATGAGGGGCCATAATCTTCCTTAAAAGAGTATCCCGTGGGGCGGTCGTTGATGGCTGAGGTGAGGTGGAGGGTCTCGCCAGTGTCGCTGAGGGCGAAACCGGTGAGGCGATTTGGGTCGAGGCTGGCGGTGCCGAAATGGGTATCTTCATCAAAGGCGAGGTAGCCTTTAGGCGAAATGGTGGTGCCAACTGGGATGCGGTATTTGAAGGGGTCGGAGCCGTCATCGCTGAGGAACCAGCCACCGATATCAACCGCTTGATTGCCGCGATTATGAAGCTCGATCCAGTCCGCTTGAGGTCCGGAATTGGCGAGAATTTCATTGATGACGATGGTGGCTTCGTTCCTGAAGGGGTAGTCGTCCGGCGAGAATTGGTAGAGAGCTCCTCTATCGGTGCGCGAGCCATCAGGGTCGCTCGTGTGGAGGGGGTCGCCTGAGTCGATGGCTGGGGAACCCGGGCTGAGAGTGAAGTTCAAATTCGGTGCGTCGATGAATCGGGGAGAGCCGAGAAGATTCGAGGTTCCGGGGAGAGGAAGGGAATCACTGAGGCTGTAGGAGATGGTGGCGGACGATAAGTCATCGGTGGTTACCGGGAGCGGACAGCTGGAGAAGATGGAGTTAGTGATCGTGGCCGAGCCGCCACCGGAGCCGAAGTTTTTCTCAAAAACAGCGACCCCTTCGCTGCAATCGACGAAGGTGTTTTGATCTATTAAAACGGTGGAGCCAGTGTCCTTCACGCCGACGCCTTGGAGGCTTCCCACGATAAGGTTCCGCCGCATAATGACGGATGAACCTTGGCCGACCGAGACTCCTTTATCTGAATTGAAAAAGAGCGTGTTCCCCTCGAGGAGAACATTGACACACTGTTCGCCGGTGTCGATGCCATCACTATTAAATCCGCGGAAGTTATAGATGCGGCAGTCACGGATGAGGCCGTTGACGACGCCATCATAATCGATGGCATCGGTATCGGGAGAGTCGTTCCCGGTGAAGGTGCAGCGGATGGTTTCAGCGGCTCCTTGCTTCACATTGAGGCCGTCGCCCGTGACCGGGATATCGATGATCGAGTCGCGGAGGCTGAGCGATCCTCCGCGGAAGAAAAGTGGCCCGAGGGAGCTGCCGATATCGAGGAACTCGAGGTCGAGCGTGGCATTAAGACCAGAAATTGCCGAGGGATAGTTTACCGGATCTTGTCCTCGAGTAGCATCACGGATGATGAGATGGGATAGCGACGATTCGGTAGTCGGGTTCTCGAATGAGAGGCCTCCCCAAGAATTTCCAGAACGTCCTGAAAAGGTGACCTCCTCGTCCTGACTTCCAGCCACGTTGAGGGTCCCCATGACTCGGATGTGGCGACCCTGCTCTATTTCTAGGGTGACGCCGGTGGGGATCGTCAAGGTGACGCCCGATGGAATGATGAGGTCGTTGCCGATGGCATAGGATGTCCCGCTCGCGAGAGTAGTGTCTGACGAGAGAACTCCCCCGAGCGCGGTGCCACCGGCTGGGATGAAATTAGCGGTGACGTTGCTGGCGTCGGCTGGATCGAAAGATGTCAGCTGTCCCCCCGGAATCCCGATCCAAGAATCGAATTGATAACCGGGCGCGGGGAGCGCTTCGATCTCAGTCACGATTCCGGGAAAAAGCGAAATCGTTCCAGGTGAAACTTCGACTCCAGCAATTCGAAAGGTTCCTTCACCCGTCGTCAAAAGATTGAGCTGAATTGCCTCGGCTTGCGCAAGCTCGCTCTCGACCTGCGCGAGGAGATTAGCCTCCCGGTCCACGGCGTAATTCTTCATCACTTGTAAGGAGCTGTTGTAATTCACCAGAAGTGGTGGCGGGGGATTTCCAGCAATACTATTCCAGCGGTGATGATTTCGATCCATCTCGGCTCTGGGAATGTCACCGAGGTCTTCGATCAACGCGATGACACGCGCAGACTGGAAAGTAGAAGCCGTATGGGCGGCGAAGCGTTGCGCGAGTTTTGCGCGAAAGATCGAGCTGCCTACGAGGTGCCTAAGGGTATCTTCCGAGACGATCATCGAGCCTAGGGTGTTGGCGGAGGAATTCCTAAAAGTGCGGTCCATATCCGGAATGAACCAGCGCCATCTGGAGCCAGCCCGGTGCGCCTTCCAGACCTCACGATTGCCGGACCAGCTGGAATTATTTCCCCAGCTCTCGGCAATAACGAAGTCCATAAAACTTTCGATATTCATCCGAGACTCAACGAAGGTCCAGACCGCAGGATCATTGAGGTCGTTCGAGGAGATGAAGTTTAGAAATTCCAACCAATCGTCTGCGGATCCATTCTCGATCTCGGGCGTGGAACTGCCCAAGCGAATGTGATCGTAGGCCCCCTCATCAATCCCGTAATTCTGGAAGAACCAATTATCATCCCAGCGATCGCGGATGTTGTAGTGACCCCAATACGCGCCATTGATGAAAACCGTTGCGGCCCTCAGCCTATTCGTTTCGACCTGAAGGCGATCCTTGGCGATGACGTTGAAAATACCGTCAGTGAGCCGACCTTTTCCGTAGTCATCTCCGCCTTCTCGGATCGTCAGGGCGGTGAAAATAGGGATGTTAGAATCTGGGAACAGGTCATATTTTAGCTCATCATCGCCGTATTTTCCACGGACTGCGAAGTTCATTGCCCGTTGGAAGTGATCAGCCCAGTTATTCTCGCCGCCCATCCGGATTCCGCCATTTACCGAAAACCCAGCGCTGCCATCAGCAGGGAAGAATTCAAGATGGCCGGGCGCATCTTTCCCTTTATAGACGGCGGGTTTGAATCTCACGAAAGGCTCGTGCTGATTTTGATAGATTCCAATTTTTGAATCAAACAAGGTATGAGGTTCAGCCGTGATTGAGAGCACTGGCATCCCGTTAAACTCCTCGCCGATGAGATAGGTGTGAGTCACGATCGGCCCCGGGATTTTCCCGCTCTCGAAGACGCGAGCGCGGACCACGGTCGGCTGGCTGATGGTCAGAGATGAGGTGAAAATGGGGTGGGTCGATTGCGGTTCGTCGCCGTTCAGGGTGAAGCGAATCTGGCCCGTCGAACTCGCAAGCGAAAGCTGCTGGGGATGATCGAATAAGCCGCCTTCGAGACTGAATTCGACGAGCCCGCTTTCGGACCTGAGATCGCTCACTTCATTTCCAGCATTAGCTCCGCCAGGCGTGCCTAGATCGAGATTAACCCAAGAAGTGGGATCGGAGGGGGAGCGCGCCATCGGGACATCACTGATTTGTTGGGAAAAGGTAATGCTATCGACACTTGTTTTCCCAGTATAGCTGGCACCGGCAAGGCTCAGGTCGAGCCGCATATCGACCGAAGTGCGGCCTATCTGATGAACTTCCACCGCGATGACATTCGTTCCGGCGACAAGGAACTCGGGCGAGAGGCTGTAGTCGTTATAAAAACTTTCCTCTGGAGCAGCGGTCGCTCGGATCGCTCGCGTAGTCGAGCTGAGCTCGCCCTCGGGGAGGTTACGACGGATGATCTCATTTCCATTGAGATAGACTGCGGCGGCGTCATCGACTTGGAGACTGAGGAGGAGCGAGTCGAAGGCGAGGGGGTCGGAGATCTCGAAACGGTGGCGGAAGTAGGAGGTGATGAAACGGTCGGCCTCATCTCCGCCGAAGGAAATCTCGGTCACTTCGTCATCGCCGTAGCCGAGTGGGGCGGGTCCGGCGGCCCATGAGCTGTCATCGAAAAGGCGGCCGCGCCATTGCGTAAGCTGGTCTGAACCGTCATCAAGGTAGCGCCAGGTCGCTCCGAGATCGATGAGCGGGGTGGTCGAGCTTCCGGTGACGCTTGTAAGGACGACGGATTCGCCGGAGGAGGCGAGGGAGAAATTGCTGTGATATTTCTCGGTCGTGAAGGAGCTGAAGGGCCAGTAGTCGCGCTGGTAGCTCTCGCCGACATCTGAATCATGGCCATCTGCCACGATAATCAGGTAGCCTCCGGGGGGAATGGCGGCGCTTGCGGGGATGCGCCACTTGAAGGGGCGGGAAGGATTATCACTTAAGAAGAAATTCTCGAGAAGTTCGACCTCGGACCCGGGATTGTGAAGTTCGATCCAGTCTGGGTAGTCCTCGAAGTCAATAATGTCTGCAAAGGTCCTCGTGTTTGAGGCCATGAACTCATTGATCCTGACCTCTGCGCAAAGGGGGAGGGAACTCAAAAAAATGACGAAGGGGCTGGAGAGGCGCACCCTTCTAATAAACTTTCTTTAATAGGATCAGTCAAAGAAAGGTTTCGCCCGCCTACTCGGCTTCCTTAGCCTCAAGGGCGGCCGTGTATTGCCGTTCTTCATCGTGCGAATGGATGCGGAGGTTTACCGAAACCCCCTCACGCTCGGCAGCGGCCTTAAGCATGCTGCGGATGGTGGAGGCGGTGAATCCTTGGCGGCCGATGAGGACGGCGACATCCGGCTGAGTCAGGACGAGCCTAAGATTCACCTTTTTCTCACCGCTATGCCCGATCCGGAGCTCGGCGAGCTTAGGTTCCTTGATGAACTGAAGCGCGATATATTGCAGAAAGTCCTTAAGCTGAGCCGTGATCTGTTCCATTTCGGCGAAGGTAATCTGTTCTTAAAAAAGGGGCGAGTTTAATTTCAAATGAAGAAAGGTGGACTTAGTTCGAATACTCGATGCGGTAAAATTGGCGGGGGGCGCTCGGTGCGGTGGTGTCGATAAATTCGAGGGTAGCGATGGAGAAGGTGCCGGTGCTGAGCGGGTTCCAAGAGATGAGATCAGAGGAGGTCGTGATGCGGTAGCCAAGTCCGGCCGAGCCGTGTCCGCGAAGGCGTATTCCGGTGCTGACTTGGGTGATGCCGGTGATGACAGGAGGGCCGCTGCTGCCGATGACGACGCGGTCCGCAGTGATGACGCCATCTCCAGCGGCACTTACGCGGATGGTGTGGACGACGTTGGGATCAAGAGCGGGGCTGGTCCAAATCAGAGCTTGTTCGTCACGGGATGAATTTTGAAAACTGACGGTCTGGGCAGGGCCACCATCGATGCTGATGAGGGCGTCGCCGTGATGGGAAGCGATGGTGCCGTAGATCTCGACGTAGCTCCCAACAACGAAGAGTTCGTAAAAATCACCACTGTTCCCTGAGTAGCGGTCGTCGCCATTAAGCTTATCACCGCCGGAGTTGTCACTGCTCCAGTCTCCCGAGTAGAGGTATTCTTCTTCGTCATGGACTCCGGCCCAGAGGGGGGTGATGACATTGATCTCGACGGTGTCGCTATGGCTGTAGGTGCCATCTGATACGGTGAGGGTGGCGGTGGTGAGTCCGAGGGGGAGAGGGGTCTGGATGATAGCGGTGGTGCCGATGGTGGTGCCGTTAATTTCCCAAAGATAGCCGAGGGGATCGCCGTCTTCATCTGAGCTGGCGGAGGCATCTAGGGTGGCCGTTACGGAGCCATCGCTCTCGGTATCAAAGAGGCGTTGTTCGGCTCCTGCGCGGGCCACGGGGATGTGCTCCAAAGAGCCGCTGAACTGAACCTCGATGGTGGCATCGGCGTTGACACTGGTGAGGGTGTGCTCGTCTGCGCTGCCGACCGAGACGCTATCGATAAGGACATCGGTGATGGTGTAGCCGGGGAGAACGGAGATGGAGAAGGTGCGGTCGCAGCCTTGAGCAATATTGACGATGCCGGAGGGGGAAATGGAGCCGCCGGTTCCTGCGCTCGCGGTCACTTGGTAGAGCGGAAGCGCGGGATCGGCGCCGACGGGGAGAACGTCGGGATGATCGGTCCAGTAGGTTTCCAGTGCATTGGCGGCGTCTTCATTAAACCAGCCTTCCGAGTAGGGGTTGATTCCGAGGACGTCATAGGGTGCCCCGCCCATCCAGATGAGGAAGGATCGGTTCTGGGTTTCGGGGCTGTTGACGTATTGGATGATTCCATCCATGGCGATGGCGGCGTGGGCTTTCTGCACGTCATCACTGAGGAGAAGGTCGCCATTGCCCTGAGCAATCCAGTCGGCGGCGTCCCAGACGTTCGGCGCGCTGAGTCCGCGGATGCCCATGCCATACTCGCCAATGTGGAGGATGGGAAGATCATCTGGATCGATGCCGAGCTCGCCGAGGAGGACTTCATTAATAAAATTCGTTTCGTGTTCGATGAGGGTTTGGCGGACCATTTCTGGGGTGGTGTCGAGGGGATCGCCGGTGGGGGAGAGGAGGTCGAGGGGCATGTATTGTGAGATGCTCAATTCATCGAGCCCGGCGATGTATTGGCCGATGGCGAGGCGGGTGGCTTGGGTGACGCCGGGTCGGTCAAGAAATTGGTTCTCGGGGTCAAGGGCGAGGTTGGCATTGATGCGCTTCATGTAAGCCTCGTGGCCGGGAAGGCGGAGAAGGTATTCGATGTGGTGGCAGAAATTATGTCCGAGCGAAATGTGTGCGGCGACATCGGAATACTGTCCGGCGAGTTCTGCGCGGACGGTTGCTAGAACATCCTGCCAATGGGTCGGGTAGTTAAGCATGGAGTCCATGAGCTCGGCTCCGAGATCGAAGCGGATAGGGCGGACCGGGGGGCCGGCGTTTCGGATGGCCGAGGCGATAATGTCGAGGCCGGGCAGGACTACGGTTTCCATGTAGCCGATGCTGGGAGAGGTGGGATCAAGAAGATCGAACTTGCCACGCCAGTCATCTCCGCCGGGGGTGGTGGCCCAGTTATCCCGCATATCGCCGAGGGGCATGCCGTATTTGATGGGGTCGATATGGGGCCGGTAGTTGATGAAAAATCCGCGTCCGATGAGTTCTTCGACGACTTCAGTTTGCAGCTCGGCGGAGGGGGTGGTGGGATTTGTCTCGAAAGTGTCGATGATTCCTTCCGCGTAGGTATCGATAAACCAGGTCGGGTTGAGGGAAACGTAATTGATGCCCCAAGATTCCATCTCATCGACATATTCCTCGTAATTCTGGTAGTGTGAGGGGTGCCAAGTGGTCCAGAGAATGCCGATACGGTTGAGGGAGTCATCGACGGGTTGTCCGGCATTTGCGAGGTTCATGGCTGCAAGAAAGAGGAGAGATTTGAGCTTCATGGGGGGGAGGAGATCACTAAGGTTACAGAATGAATTATCATATGACAATTTTCTGTCCACTCTTATCTTGTTTAGGGACTCAAGTCTGGCTATTTGGAGAGGACTTTGAGGAGGGCGGGGTCGAGGCTGCCATTTTTTCGTGGCGAGCGGAGAACGCCGAGGGTTCCGGTATTCGAGTAGAAGGTCCAGCCGAGATTGAGTTCCTCAAAGGCAGCGCGGCAGTCGCGAAGATAGGAGATGGCGGTGTCGTGAGGGAGGAGGTGATTACAGCCGAACTCTTGAACGACGACAGGTTGGCCAACTTCGAGGCAAGGTTTCCAAGTGCGGGCGAGTTCGGATTTGATCCAGTTTTTATCGTAGAATTTGACGGTTTTAAAGCCTTCGCTGAGAGAAAAATTAAGGGGTGAGGGTTGCGGGCACCACTCGCGAGAGCTTGGCATAAGGCGGTGATTTCCGAGGGTGAGATTTCGGAAGTTGAGGCGATCGCCAGTGGTGACGCGGAGCTTGAGGATTCCGTCGTTTTTGGGGACGGGAAGGGTGACGGTGGTGTCGGCCCAGTATTGGATGAGATCGTGTTCCGGGATCTCGTTTTCCTTTTTCCAGCTGGGCTGAGGGGTGAGGGCGATGCTGGAGGTTTCGATGCCGGTGAGAGAGAGGGTGAGGGGGTGTTTTTCGGAGAGGAGGACTTCGCCGAGGTGGAGGGTGAGCTCGGAGCAGCTGGAAAAGTCACCTTTTAAAGTGAGGGGGGAATGATGTTCTTGTTTCCTCCCGAAAAGGTGGTGTGGGATGCGGGGGAGGGGCCAGACTTTGGCGGGAGGATATCGGGCAGAGTCACTGAGCCAGTCGGCCTGATAGTGGGTGAGTTCGAAGGGTTCGTAGAAGTGGGCGGACTGAATGAGGTGGGGCTCGCTGAGGAAGCTTTTGAGGGGTTCTCGGCCGGCCTTGAGGCCATCGATGATGACAGGGCGGTCCTTCGAGATGGCGCGGATGGCGTCGAGCGCGAGGCGCATGAGAGCGGTGTATTTTTTTTCTGAAAGATCCCAGGGGCTTTCGTTAAGGAGGTTGAAGCTGAGTTCGGTGGGAGGGATTTCGCGGTAGCGCTCGGCGAAGATTTCCCAGAAGGAGGCGAAGGTTTTTTGGAGCCCGGGGTCGTCCCAGAGGGAGGGAGATTGATTTTGCTGATGAACCGAGAATCCTGGGACGGCGAAAAAGGCGAGAGTGGTATGAAGGCCGTGCTTGCGGGCTAGCGCGATGCCGTGGTCGATTTTTTCAGCGCGAACGGTATCGAATTTGTGGGGCTGATCTTTGCTGGTGAAGTAGAAGGAGTCGACAAGGAGGCGGACGTGGTTGAAGCCTTGGTCGGCGAGAAGTTTGAACTCGTTTTCGAGAAATTTCTCGGGGGGATACCAAGCAGGGCCACAGAGATCGATCATATTCATGCCCCGCGAGGTAGAGAAATCGAAGGGAGGGGCGCTGGTCGCTTGGTCAGTTTTTTCACCACATGCCGGACTGATGAGGACGGGCGAAAAGGAGAAGCCTTTTGCGAGAAAGCGGCGACGGTTCATGGCGAGGGACGCGGGAGGTGCGGGTTCGAGTTAAGGGGCAGAATTCTTAGCATCCAGAGAGGCGCGAATTTCGGCCATACGGGCTTTGCTAAGTGGGTAGATAAGCATGATTCCGGCGGCAGCGAGGAAGCAGAGAGAGGGTGGCAGAAGGTAGGCGAGGCGAATGTTTTCGACGACCTCAGGTGCCATTGAAACGACGTCGGCGCTGGAGTCCTCCTCGCCAACGACGCCAGACCATTTAAGAAGGTAACCGCCGAGGAGGGCTCCGATGGCGATTCCGCCCTTATAGCATATGGCAAAAACAGCGCTGAACATGCCCTCGCGGCGCTGGCCGGAGCGGACCTCGTCATCATCGCATATGTCTGCCATCATGGAGCCGTTGAGAAGCCAGCAGGCGCAGAGGCCAAGGTTGGCGGGGAGGTAGGCCACGAGTTGGAGATAGGGGCGATCAGGTGTGTAGAAATACCAGGAAAGGAGGTAGCCGATGGCGGCAACGGCGAGGCCGATTGATGCGAGCTTGTGTTTCTGGAAGTGGAGGGCGAGGAAGGCGAAGAGGGGAAGCATGGCGATCTCGCCAAATCCTTTGATGAGGCCGACGTGCATCCCGACGTCTCCAGAGAGGTCCTTATCGCCTGCACAGATGTGGTAGATGTTGACGTTACTGTAAACGATGATGGCGCAAAAGAGACCGGTGAAAGTGAGGAAGACTGCTGAGATGAGGAGGACAAAGGGGCGGTTGCGGAGGGTCTCGCGGATTGCAGGAAAGATGGCGATCTTCTCTCCTGGGCGGTCGGCATTTCGCTCTTTACAGAAGAGTCCGGCCGGGAGGGCAGTGATGAGAATGACGACGGCGATGATGATGCCGACGTAGCGCATGCCGAGCATTTCATTTCCTCCAAAGTATTCGCTGCGTGCGAATTTATAGAGGGTGGGAACCATGAGAGAGGCGATGAAGGCAGGGAGAAGCCGGAAGATGAAGAGCCGCGTTCGAGCTTGGTAGCCGCGGACCATCTCGAGCCCGAGAGCCGAGAAGGGAATGACGAAGACGGTGAACGCGAGATAGAAGAGAAAGGCCGCGATGGTGAGATAGATAGCGATGCCTTGCTTTGAAAGTCCGGTAGGTGGGAGCCAGAGGAAGGCGAAGGTGACGGCGAGGAGGACAGCGCCGACGACGACGAAAGGACGGCGGCGTCCCCAGCGCGAGCGGGTGCGGTCTGACAGATTTCCAATCCAAGGATCGGTGATGGCATCGAAGATACGTGAGGCGGCGAGAGCCCAGCCAATCGTTACGGGATTAAGTCCGTAGCCTACTTGATAGATAGCGTTGGCGAGAGAGTGGAGGGCATTGTTGGCCATGTTCTCCCCGAAGCCGCCCATACCCCAGAGGGCTTTTTCTTTGAAGCCCGCGTCGCCGGGTTGGGGATTTTCTTTAGGGGCTTCGCTCATGGGTTCAGATGGGAATCGAGGAGGATCGCTCGATGAGTTCGACAGGGAGTCTTTCGGTGCGTGGGGAGAGGTTTTCTTTCGAGGTGATGCGCTCGATGAGCATGGCGGCGGCCTTCCGTCCCATGCGGTAAGGCTGGTGCTTCACGGTAGTGAGGGGAGGGGTGAGGCGGGAGGCGAAGTCGACATCACCGAAGCCGACGACGGAGAGGTCATTTGGGATGGCGAGGCCGAGGTCTCGGGCGACATCGTAAACTTGCTCGGCGATGTGATCGGTAGCGGCGAAGACAGCGGTAGTCTCGGGCCAGGCTTCGAGTGAGCCTCGGATGAGCGGGCGTGAGTCGTGGTCTTTGGGAAGTTCAATGCTGTGAAGGCGGATGCCGCTTAAGGGATCGAGAGCAGCCTCAAAGGATTGGCGACGTTCGCGCGCCCAAGATTCACTGCGTGGTCCGGCAAAGTGGATGATATGACGGTGGCCTTGTTCGAGGAGATGGGCGGCGACGGCTTCGGCGCCCATGATTTCATCAGAGAGGACGGCATCGGCTCCGAACTGATCTGGGAGAAAGGAGTCGATCGTGACGACGCCAAGATCGCGCTTTACGAACTCCTCAATGTGATCTTGATAGAGATTGGCCAGCTGGGGCCAGAGAATGGTGCCATCGACTCGCCAATCGATGAGGCGGTTGACTTGCTGAAGTTCGTCTCTTTCGCTGACTTTCTTTCGGCGGTGATTGGGCCAAAGAACGAGAGGGCTGAGGTCAGCCTCGATGAGTTCATCGTGGATGCCGTAGAGGACTTGCGCCCAATAAGTATCATAAGGAGGGACCATGACGCCGATGAGGCCGGTGCGTCCGGATCGGATGCCGTGGACAAGTTTATTCGGGCGGTATCCGAGCTTATCTGCGGCCGCCATGATTTTATCAGTCGTTTCCTTTGAAAGACCGTCGCCGCCCCGGAGGGCAAGCGACACGGTGGTGCGAGCGACGCCTGCTTCACGGGCGATTGCCTCTTGGGAGATCGATTTTTTAGTGATGCAAACCATCACACAGCTGAATTCCCCTTTAGCCAAGCGAGGATTTCATCGACTTGGCAGAACGCGAGGCCGGTGACAGTATCGGCGCAGCCATAGTAGATGGCGATGCGTCCGGTGGGGGCATCGACAAGAGCGGCGGTGGGAAAGGTCACATTTTGGACATCTCCGACTTGCTCGTAGGTTTCGCGCGGGTTGATGAGATAGGGGTGGGCGCGATGGATGACCTTCCACGGTTCATCGAGATCAAGTAGGGCGACACTCCACGAATAGACAAAGCCATTGCACGAGTTGAGCACCCCGTGGTAGAACATGAGCCAACCTTCCTTGGTTTCGATGGGGATGGGTCCGGCGCCAATCTTAAGATGCTGCCAGCCCTCGGAAGCGGCCATGACGAAGCGGTGACAGCCCCAGTGGACCATATCCGGGCTTTGGCTGAGATAGATGTCACCAAAGGGAGTGTGCCCGTTGTCAGAAGGGCGATTGAGCATGACATACTTGTCATTGATCTTTCGTGGAAAGAGGACGCCGTTTCTGTTGAAGGCGAGATAGCTGTTCTCCATCTGGTGGAACCTTTTAAAATCCTTGGTCCAAGCGACTCCGATGGTGGGGCCGTGGTAGCCGTTACACCACGTTACGTAGTAGCGGTCCTCGATCCAAATGACGCGAGGATCGTAGCCGTATTCCCAATTTCCAATCTCGGGATCGTCGCAGAGAAACTCGATCTTTTCGGGATTGATCTTCCAGTTGATGCCATCGTCACTGAAGCCGGCGTGGATTTGCATGTCTCGCGCGGTGTTATCGCAGCGGAAAACGCCGGCGAAGCCATCGCCGAAGGGCACGGCCGCAGAATTAAAAACGCTGTTACACGTGGGAAAAGGGCTCCTCTCGATGACGGGATTTTGCGAATAGCGCCAGACGGGGTGCGGGTGTCCCTGGGGCTTGTCCTCCCAGGGGATATTCGGGAGAGCGTCTCCGATGATGGTGGAAGTTAGGGTGGGTTTGGTAGCAATGGTGCTCATAGAATTAAGATCGCGGATAATGGATTGTAGGTGTGTTCCAATCTTTTGTAGGACGACTAGAAAGCCAAGCCCTTATCTGCGGCGACGTGCCGCCGATCCGATGATTGCAAGCAATCCAAGAAGGGTGGTAGAGGGCTCGGGAATGGTGCTGTCGATAGTTACGTTATCGATGAAGATAATTGAGTCTCCGGTGTCCCCGTAATTCGTTCCAAAATTGAGCTCGAAGGCGGTGTCGCCGGCGGTCCAGCCGAGAGCAGAAGCAGGGTAGCTGAAGTTGTAGGTGCCGGGGGTCATGTCGCCGGCTCGAAGGTCGGCGAATTGACTCCACCCTCCGCCGGTGCTGTTTGCTGCGAAGTTGACTTGGAGAAAATTGGCAGCAGCGCCAGCTTCGATGATGAGGTCGAAACTGATGGTTGGGGCTACGCCTGCTAATTCGGCATTGATCCCGCCATCATTAAAACCGCCAGGTGCCTGAGCGGTCCACTGCCACGAAACGTCGCTATTAAGCAACTCCAGGCGCTGGTTGGCGGAATCGTGGCTCACCGAGGTCGATTGAAAGGTAGTGAAGGGCCCGACGCCTGAGGTGAAGTCATAAACGATAACAGCTTGCAGGGAGCCTGAAGTGGCGGCAGCAAGGGCGGTGATGATGAGTGTTTTATTCATAGATTTGTGTGTTTGGTTATTTTCCTTCTTGTTGAGAGTTCACGTTCCAAAGCTGCCAAGATTTTCGGACCGATTTCAGAAAGTGAACACAAGGTTCTCGCGAGGAAATTATCATATGACAAGTCGAAAATTTTAAAAATCCGATTTTCGACCGGTAAGACTCTAGTTTTAGCAAGGCTAGGGAGATTCGGCTCAAAAAAACTGGACAAACATTTTTATCATATGACAATGTCTTATTGGTGGCGCGCTTGAAGGCGTCATTCGCCGAACCCCAAATCACACTAGAAACTACAAATGAACCTAAACAACTTTGACACAAAGACTCTTTTTATTCCGGGATTAGCGTTCTGCAGCTTATCGATGTTGAATGCTGATGTCTTTAGCGATTTCGAGACTGGTCTCGCCGACTGGGAGGAGACAACTTTCGGGGCGAGTCCGGCAGTGATCTCGGCAGTGGCCTCTCCTGAGATTGGCGGAAGTCAGGCGATGAAAGTGACCCAGACGGGGGATGGGTTCAGCTGGGACGCCGAGATGGCGGGTGGACTGGGAAGCGATTTTCAAACCCTGATGGAGGCTGCGCTTCTTGATGATCCCGCGGAGTATCGGATAGAGTTCGACGTTCATTACCAAGGAGCCGAAATGCCGATTACGGCCTTCGCGAATCTGAGCGTCGCGCTGCAGGATGACAATGACGTTGGTTGGTCGGAAGTCCATGGTGAGGGTATTTACGGATCAGGCGAGATTGGGACCGACGTCTCACTTACGGTCGCCTTGCCGCTATCAGCCTTTCAAGGGGGTGTTGATGCCAGTCTCGATGCAGGCTCCGATTGGTATAAAATTGTGATTGCGATGAACGGTGATTGGGGGACGGGAGACGCATCGGTTTACTTCGATAATTTTCGTATCGAAACAGGCGCTGCTCCGGTTTCCGCCTCTCAGTTCGACTTTGAGGCCGGCCTAGCGGGATGGGGCCTGGTCGATTTCGGCACCGATGCGGCGGCCACGGTCGCGTTAGGAGCGAGCATTTCTGCGACGGGTGACGCGATGTGCCTCGGCCGGTCCGCTAATGGCTTTAGCTGGGTTGGCGGGGTGGAAGAAAACCCCGGTGACGCTTTTTACGATAGTGTTAATAGCGCGGTGAACTCTGGAAACATTGAGGATTTTAATGTGGTTTTCGACGTCATTTATCTGGCAAGTGACTTTCCTGCGGGCTCTGGCACCTATGCAAACCTCTCGGTGGGCTTCAATGATGAGGTATCCGGTTTTACTACCCTCGACGGGTTTGGTCTTTATGGTGCGGCTGACTTTGGAACCGATAAATCGATTACGGTGGCGGTTCCGCTGGACGAATTGGGGGTCGATGAGGTTTCCGATTGGTATCAGTTGGTCATCGGTAGTAACGGTGATTGGAGTGGGGCAGCGACGGGCACGATCTACGTTGATAACCTGCGACTCGTCGAAGGAGAACTGGGCGCCGCCTATGACTTTGAGACGGGCGAGCAGGGATGGAGTCTCGTCGACTTTGCCGAAGATACTGGGGCAGCTACCTCACACGGGTTGGGAATTTCTGCGAGTGGGAATGCCCTGTGCCTTGAGCGAAGCGTAAACGACTTCAGCTGGGTGGCTCAAGTGACCGCTCAAGCTGGAAGTATCTTTTATGATCAGATTGCGGCAGCTGTCGCGGATGATCCTGCGAGTTACATGCTTGAGCTTGATGTTATTTATCTAGCTACGGAATTCCCTGAGGCATCCGGCACCTTCGTCAATACGTCTGTCGCTTTTAATGACAACGATGGCTGGACCGATGTTCACGGTGAAGGTAATTACGGTGAGGCTGACTTCGGCTTGGACATTACGGTGCCAATTTCTATCCCGCTGAGTGATCTGGGGATCGATCCAGCTTCCGAATGGTATCAGATTAACATTGGCACCAATGGTGATTGGGACGCATCGGCTACCGGAACAGTTCATATCGATAATGTCCGAGTAGCGGCAGTGGCTCCGATTGATACGGGCGTGCTAACGTTCACTTGCCCCACGATTGGTGTAGGGTCAGCGACTGGGGTCTTTGATCTTGCAATTGGGTTTCAAGAAGCTTCCGACGCGACAGCGGCTCCCCAAAATATCGCGGTCGAGGCGGTAAGCATCTTAGGTAATGAATTAGAAATTACCCTGAGTCCCACGACCGGTCTGACGAGATATTCACTGCCAGGTGGTGGTATCGTAGAGATGCAGGCAGGAGAGGTGATCTTCCGAGTGCAGCTTGAAGAGTCCGCTGATTTGAATAGCTTCTCCGGGATCACCTTTGGTTCAGCCGATACTGTCTCGATGGCGGGAGGCGAGGCTTCGGTGTCCTTCAATACTGCTCCCACGACGAATTTCTTCCGCTTTATCACGCTAGCTCCCTGAATTTAAGATAGCTTAAAAGACATTAAGAAGGAGGGGGGAAATTAGCAATGATCCCCGCAGGTAATCTGTATAATTTAACCCTCTTTTTTTCTGTTTCTGAGTTACAATGAGCCGTTGGTTCAAGCCAGCTGCTGCTCGGAAACGAGCGGTGGCTGGTCGATTCTTTTTACAACTTATTATCGTCCGTTACGGAAACATTTCTTTCGCGCTCTTACTCCATTACAGAACTTACCTCCTCTTATGAATTACTCCCCCTCTTCCACTCTTTTCTATTCCTATCGATCTTTATTCCTCTGTTTCGCTGTGTTTTTTGTTAGCGCGACGACTTCTTGGGCGCAAAGCCGGGTGAATCATCTCGGGCAGGATCTCTTTCTTAGCGGAACCAATCTTGCATGGAACGATTTCGCGAACGATGTGGGGCCGGGATCGACGGATCTTAATCATTTCCGAAGTGTCTTTGATCAGATGGAATCGAAGGGTGGCAATATTATGCGGCTCTGGGTCCATACCAATGGGGTAAATACACCGGCGTGGAATGGCTCAATGGTCACCGGCCCGGGATCGGGAGCGATCAATGACCTGAAGAACATCCTTGATGAGGCATGGGACCGGAAGGTCGGGCTGATGATCTGTCTCTGGTCCTTCGACATGTTGCGGACTACGAACGGCGGGGGGGTAAACAATCGTTCACGCGATATCCTGACCAAGACGGTAAATCGGGATAGCTACATCAATAACGCGCTCACACCGATGGTTCAGCAGCTGGCCGGACATCCCGCAATCATCGCTTGGGAGATCTTCAATGAGCCCGAGGGAATGAGTAAGGAGCATGGCTGGTCAAATATTACAGGGCCGATCGCAGATCGAGTCTCGATGGCTAATATCCAGAAATTCGTCAATCTCTGTGCGGGTGCGATTCATCGTGCTGATCCTTCGGCGAAGGTTACTAATGGTGCGTGGTCATTCATTTCCCAGACTGATGTGGGACCTGGGAACACGAATTACTATCGGGATGATCGTCTTATCGCGGCGGGAGGTGATCCGGATGGGACGCTGGATTTCTATTGTGTGCATTACTACGACTGGGCCGGAACAGAGCGGTCGCCATTTCATCACGACGCGTCTCACTGGGGACTCAATAAGCCGATTGTGGTGGCGGAATTTTATCCCGACTCGAGTGGAGGGGGCTGTGTTAATTGTGGGAGCACGCCCTACCAGAACCTTTACAACCGGGGTTATGCGGGGGCGCTGAGTTGGTCGTGGACCGATAGTAATCATGGATCAATCTTGGGTCATCTGGATGCGATGTCCTCGGCTCACCCAGACGATGTTTTGATCGTCGATAATCAGGGCCCGACTGTTACTCTAACCTCGCCAAACAATGGTGATACGTTCCCCGCTGGGAGTAGCGTGACACTTCAGGCCACCGCTTCTGATGCGGATGGTTCGATCGCACGGGTAGAGTTTTTTGAAGGAACGACCAAGCTGGGTGAGGATACGAGTGCACCGTATTTGTGGACGTGGACGAACTCGGGGCAGGGGGTATTTGATGTAAATGCGGTAGCGGTCGATGATGGAGGCCTTCGAACCCAAAGTGGCAGTCGAACGATAACGGTGGGCGAGCCGCCGACAATGGTGCGACTTCAAGCTGAGGAGGCTTCTTGGACGGGTGCGATCTGGCAGTTCAGCGATGGCAATGCGGATCAGGGGCTGGCTTTGCGGATGGAAGATTCCGGATCGATTGTATGGACGGTCAACGGGATTCCGCAGGCGGGAACTTATGATGTCACGATCAGGTATCATCTACCTTACGACCAGAAAGAGCAGACTCTCAGTGTCAATGGGGGGAGTTCGCAGAATGTTGTTTTTCCTCTTCCGGCGAATGCTTGGAGAGAAGTCGAGGTAGAGGTTACCTTTCAGGCGGGAAGGAACACGGTGGAGATTGCGAAGGACTGGGGCTATGTCGACTTCGACTACATTGAGGTCGCGATTCCCAGCCAAGCTGTCCAAGCGCCAGTGGAGCTTCGGATGGATCTGACTTTTTCTGGCAACAATATGATTGCGACATTTCCGACGAATGCTGGGCGCACTTATTGGATTGAGACTTCAGTCGACCTACAGGGCTGGGTTTCCTATCCAGGGGCGGGCTCGCAGACTGGGGACGGGGGGGGGATGAACATTTTTCTCCCCAACGCGGCATCAGGGTCAATCCGCTTCTTCCGCTTAGCGGCATCAGGGAACTAGGGTGAGGGGCGCCCTGTGAGAGGGCGCTAGAGGTTGTCTCCTTCTGTGATGTAACCGTTGAGGCAATTCTGCGCGAACTATCGCTTTTTTCTAAGCTGCGTGGGGTAGGAGATGGGGATACTAAGCGGGCTTTTTAGAAGCGGGGCTTGGGTCCGCCTTTGCCACCCTTATCTCCGCCGAGGAGGTCTTCGAGGCCGTCCATGTCTGGCATGCCGCCTTTTTCTCCGCCGCCCATGCCCTTCATGAGGCCGCCGAGGCCGCCGAGGCCGCCCATGCCTCCGCCTCCGCCAGCTGCGCCGCCCATGCCGCCGAGCTGTTCCATCATGCCTTTCATCTTGCTTTTCGATTTCATCATTTTCTGCATCTGGCCGAACTGCTTGAGGAGCTGGTTGACCTGAATGAGGGAGGTCCCGGAGCCGGCGGCGAGGCGGCGGCGGCGGGCGGGCTTGATGATGATGGGTTTGGCGCGTTCTTTGGGGGTCATGGAGAGGACGATGGCTTCCATGTGCTTCAGGCGCTTGTCATCGAGCGCTCCGGTGGGGAGTTGTTTTTTGATTTTGCTGAAGCCGGGGAGCATGCCCATGAGGCCCTCGAGGGGGCCGAGGTTCTGGATCATTTTCATCTGATCGAGGAAGTCATTGAAGTCGAACTTGCCGGACTGCATCCGCTGGGCGGATTTCATGGCCTGCTTTTCATCGATCTTATCGGCGACTTGCTCGACCATGGTGACGACGTCTCCCATGCCGAGGATGCGGTCGGCCATGCGGGAGGGGTGGAACTCGGCGAGGTCTTCGATTTTTTCACCTTCGCCAATGTATTTGATGGGCTTGCCGGTGACGGCGCGCATGGAGAGGGCGGCACCACCACGGGCGTCACCATCGAGCTTAGTGAGGATGAGGCCGGTGATTCCGATGGCGGCGTCAAAGGTCTGGGCGACGGAGACGGCTTGCTGGCCGGTGGCGGAGTCCGCGACGAGGAGGGTTTCGCCGGGTTTGAGGAAATGGTGGAGTTTCTTGAGCTCGTCGAGGAGTGATGCGTCGAGTTCTTGGCGGCCGGCGGTATCGAAGATGAGGACGGTGCCATTCTCCGACTTGGCCCATTTCAGGGAATCCTTGGCGACTTTTACGAGGTCCTTTTCGGAGGGGTCCGGGGTGTAGCAGGGGACGCCGACTTGATCGGCAAGCTTGGCGAGCTGGTCGATGGCGGCGGGGCGGTAGAGGTCGAGCGCGACGAGGAGGGGGCGGCGGCCTTCCTTCTTCAGACGGAGGGCGAGCTTGGCGGCGGTGGTGGTCTTTCCGGCTCCATTCAGCCCGCAGAGGAGGATGTAGCCGGGGGCGTTGAGATTGATGGGCGACTGGTCTCCGCCGAGGAGGTTGGTGAGCTCGTCCTGGAAGATTTTGACGATTTGCTCGCCGGGCTTGATCGATTTTACGACGTCGGCTCCTTGGGCTTTGATGGCGACGTTGGCGAGGAAATCTTTCACCACGCCGAGCTCGACATCGGCCTCGAGGAGGGAGAGGCGGACGTCGCGGAGTGCTTGGGTGATATTTTCGTCAGAGATTTTTCCGACGCCGCGGAGGTTACGGAAAGTTTTGTCGAGGCTATCAGAGAGATTTGAAAACATGGGGGGACTCTAGTGATCCGCGCGGCGACTGCAAGGGAGGATGCAGGCGACTCTTCCGGCGTTGTTTAGGACGGTGACAACCAGCCGGCGATGACGGTGCCGATCATCTGCAGGCCGATCGTGATTCCGAAATACCATGCGCAGATTTTCACGGTGGTTTTCTGGGCGGTGCCGCAGACTTTATCGATGAGGAACCAGAGGAGCCCAGCCTGAAATACTAAGCTAAACATGTCTTAAGCTGGCGACTGTCTGAGGTGCCTCCAACGAGAAAAATGAATGCTCGTTATTTGTGATGCAAATGAGGGATTATTTTGTAGTGGAGCGATTCGAAAGTGTGGTCGATACTGCGCGCAGTTATGGAAATTATTTTAGCTTCAGTTTTAGGAGGTCTGGGAATTGTGGTCGTGGTGGTTATTGCGCTTGCGATTCTTGGGGCGCTATTTTTTATCGGACAATATAATGGCTTGGTGAAGCTGCGGAATCGGTATCGCAATGCTTTTTCGCAGATCGATGTGCAGCTGAAGCGGCGGCACGATCTGATTCCGAACCTGGTGGAGACGGCGAAGTCTTATATGGCGCATGAGCGGGAGACGCTGGAGGCGGTGATACAGGCGCGGAATGCGGCGGAGACAGCGCGGGCGGGGGTGAGCCCTGATAATGCGGGATCGATGACGGCGTTGGCGGAGGCTGAGGGTGGACTTGGCGCGGTGATGGGCCGCCTTTTCGCCCTCTCTGAGGCTTACCCGGATCTACGCTCGAATGAGAATATGAAGCAGCTCAGTGAGGAGCTCACGAGCACGGAGAACAAGGTCGCTTTTGCGCGGCAGAGTTATAACGACTCGGTGATGAACTATAATAATAAGCGCGAGGCTTTTCCGAGCAGCGTGGTGGCGGGGGCGTTCAGCTTCGGGCCAGCGGTGCTCTTTGAGGTGGCGGATGAGTCGGAGCGTGAGGTGGTCGAGGTGAAATTCTAGCGATGGATTTTTTCGAAGCTCAGGAGCAGGCGCGCCGGAAGACGAAGTGGCTGGTGCTGTGGTTCCTCCTCTCGGTGATAGGGGTGGTGATCGCGGTGGATGTGCTTGTCTTCTTCGTGATGGGGAGGGACGCCGGGAGCGGGCTGGCTGGGCTGATGCTGGTGAGTTCTGCGGTGACGGCGGGTCTGATCTTGGCGGCGAGTGGGTTCAAGTCGATGCAGCTGAGCAGTGGTGGCTCGGTGGTGGCGAAGGATCTGGGCGGGCGCTTGCTGATGCCGGGGACGGGGGACTTCAAAGAGAAGCAGCTTTTAAACATCGTCGAGGAGATGGCGATCGCTTCTGGGATGCCGGTGCCGCAGGTTTACTTGATGGATCAGGAGGAGGGGATCAATGCCTTCGCGGCGGGGACTGAGCCCTCGAATGCGGTGATCGGGGTGACGCGGGGGACGCTGCAGCGGCTGAATCGGGAGGAGCTTTCCGGGGTGGTGGCGCATGAATTTAGCCACATTTTAAATGGCGACATGCGGCTTAATATGCGGCTTATTGGGCTGGTCTTTGGGTTGGTGGTGATCTCGATGATCGGGAGAGGGATTGTGGAAATGATGCGCTTTCGGAGCTTCTCGAGCCGACGGGATCGGGAGGGCGGTGGTGCGATGATGGCACTTTTGGTGGTGGGTGTGGGATTGATTGCGATTGGTTCGCTGGGGGTCTTTTTTGGTCGTTTGATTCAGGCGAGTATTTCGCGGCAGCGGGAATTTTTAGCGGATGCCTCGGCGGTGCAGTTTACGAGGAATCCGGATGGGATTGCGGGGGCGCTCAAGAAAATCGGGGGAGCGAAATTCGGGAGTAAGATCGCGACGGCGAAGGCGAGCGAGGCGAGTCACATGTTCTTCAGCGATGGGGGCTTGTTCAGTTTCGGGTTCAAGACTCACCCTCCGCTGGATGTGCGGATCAAGGCGATCGAGCAGAGTTGGGATGGCACCTTTTCACAATCAGAGCTGCCAGAAGTTGCGGCTCCGCGGGGGCAGGAATCCGGTCGGAAGAAGCGGGGAGGGGCGATTCCGCCGGTGATGGGAATGGCGGCCTTTGATGAGCTGGGGGATGAGAAGCGGCGCGATCTGGGGACGGGAGAGCGCTTGGTGGATGATCTCAAGGGCGAGTGGGAAGCGGTGGTGCATGATCGGGAAAAGGCGCAGGCGGTAATTTTTGCCCTGCTTCTTGCTGAGGATGAGGAGCTTTTGGCAGGTGAGCTTAGCTTTCTGAAAAAGTCGGCAGGTGAGGAGGCGGCGAGACTGGCGCTGGGCTGGCAGGGGGCACTTCGCGAGCTGCACTCATCGCGCAAGATTGCTTTGCTCGATCTGGCGATGCCGACGCTGCGGAATCTGAGCCGACTGGAGTTCGAACGTTTTCTCAAAATCACGCAGTGGTTAATCCGGAGCGATGGGGAGATCGATCTCTTCGAATTTATGCTTCAGCGGGTGGTCGAGCGCCATCTCTTGAGTCACTTCGATAACCGGGGCTTCGGGCGGGTGCGCTTCACTCGTTTTCCTCAAGTGATCAAGGAGGCGAATGTGCTGGTATCTACGGTGGCGACGGTAGGGGCGGAGAATGAGGAGGAGCAGAAGCGAGCTTACCTCCGGGCGACGAAGAGGTGGGCTGACAAGCGACTCTCCTTCCAGCCGGCGGCGACGCTTGAGGTTCTGGGTGAGATTTTAAGCCGTTTTGATCAAGCCGCTCCGCCATTGAAAAAAGAAGTTCTGGTGGCTTGTGCGCAGGCGGCTGCGGCAGATGGTGATCTGAACAATCGCGAGGCCGAGCTTCTGCGCTCGATCGCGGATGCCATCGGGTGCCCGATTCCGCCCTTTGTGGAGAACCTGAAAGAAACGGCTATTTGAACGGATTTGGAGCGGGGCGGTCTCTTCTTGGCAGATGAGGTTTCTTTTACTCTGCTTTCTTCTCGTGGAGCCGCTTGTGGCTCGGGTGCAAATCAAGGTTGGTGATCGCTTTGCGAGGCTGGAGGAAGCGGTGATCGACTGCCGCCTGGAGGGACGCTTTTTGATCCGGGAGCTGGAGTATTCTTTTCGAAATACCGGAGCCAGACAGCGAGAAGGTGAGTTGATTTGTTCGCTTGATGAGGGAGAGGAGATTGTTTCTTACGCGATGGCAGGAAAACATTCCATTCTGGCTAGATTCTATGGCGATTGGCGGGATGGGGAGACGAGCGTGGTGACGGCGGAGGTCGAGGTGACGAGGCACTTCGGGACGGACCGGGAGGTGAGGAGGCGCTTTGCGGTGCGTCTTTCGGAAAAGGAGATCCGGGAGGTTGCTACGGTCAAGATTGGGCTGGAAGATCGCGAGAAATGATGTCGGGGCTTGATTTTAGTGGGCGGAAAAGGAAGCTTCGGCCCCGACTGTGACTGAGAGAAAGCGAGCGCCCTGGTGGCTATGGCCGAACCTGCTGAGCCTCGATGCTCCGCTGGTGGGCTTGGCGTGGTTCTGGATGTTTGCGAAGGCTTGGGGGGTGGTGAGCTTACCGCTGAGCTTGCCGCTGACGATGGCGCTGGCGATCTGGGCGATTTATGCGCTGGATCGGATCATTGATTCGCGGAAGTCGCGGCCGCGTGCGGCTCTGGAGAGGCGGCATTATTTTCACCGAAGGCACCGTTGGTTTTTTATAGCAGCCATTCTTGGGGTGGTGGCTTGGACGATTTTCGCGGCCTTGAAGTTGCTCTCGCAGACGGTCCTGATGTATGGCGTTTTTGTTTCCTTCCTCGTGGCTTGTTACTTCATCGTAGCGATTTTTCAGAGGTCGGATCAGCATACTGGGATTCTCAAGAATGCGATTGCGGGAATGACCTTCGCCTACGGGGTCGCGGCAGGGGTTCACGCCTATTCTCCTGTGGTGTCCTTTTTTCAAATGGTGCTTTCTCAGGAGGTGCTCCTTTTCGGAGGGCTCTGTGTCCTGAATATGACTGCAATCGATTTTTGGGAGCTTGAGGGTGAGGACGGGGAGGACGCTTCTGCTTTGGTCGGGACCGGATGTCTGCTTCTCGGAGGTCTTGCGATGTTCTTTTCGACCCGGAGTGACTCTTTTAATAAGCCTTTCTTTTATGCTTCCTTGGTAGGTGCCGCAGGGATCTATGTTCTCAATCAGAATAGACATCGCTTTGATCAGGATGGTCGGCGGTTGTGGGTCGACCTTGTTCTGCTCCTCCCGGTTGGGATTTACTGGCTCTGGATCACTTTCTATGAAAGAAATCTCGCGTGATTAGTCATTGAGTCCGGGCGCTGGATGCCGCTTACTCCGGCTCATCGATGAGTGACTCTTTAAAGCCAGCCGTTTTGATATTAGGAGCTCCTGGAGCTGGAAAGGGAACTCAGGGAGCGGTGCTGGGACAAATTCCACGTTTCTATCATTATGCGAGTGGCGATGTCTTTCGCAGGCTCGATACCCGGACTGAGTTGGGGCGCCAATTTGTGGAGTTTTCTAAGAAAGGGGAACTTGTTCCTGATGAGCTCACGATTGCGCTGTGGGCGCGACATATGGACTCGATCATCGCGACTCATCAATACAAGCCCGATATCGATATTCTTGTGCTTGATGGGATCCCGCGGAATCTAGCGCAAGCGATCATGCTCGAAGAGCACGTGCAGATCATTCAAGTATTCCACCTGAGCTGCCCGGATCGCACTGAGCTTGCGCGCCGGATGCGGAAGCGTGCTTTGAAGGAGCAGCGGATGGATGACGCGAGTGAGGTCGTCATTCAGCATCGGATCCAGACTTATGAGGAGACGACCAAGCCGATCCTCGATCACTATTCGAATGGGTTGCGGCATGATATCGATGCCACCCAGACTCCAGCTAAGGTTCTCTGCGACATTCTTATCAAGCTGCAGAGTCTCGATGCTTACAAGCAAATCGCAGCCGAGACGACTTAATCATGCGCCTCGTCTTTATGGCTACTGGGGAGATTGCCGAAGCTGCTTTTGCCGCTGCACTCTCCAGCGAGCACGATGTTGTTGGCTTGGTGACGCAGCCGGACCGTCCCGTTGGTCGTCGGCAGGTTCTTACGGCGCCGGGAGTGAAATCGATGGCGTTAACAGCGGGAGTTCCCGTGATTCAGCCGCAAAAGGTGAGGGAGGAGGAGGCCCTCAAGCAGATCAGAGAGTGGCAACCGGAAGTCATTGTAGTGATGGCTTACGGGCAGATTCTTCCGCTGGAACTTATCGAGATTCCTGAGAGGGCGATCATTAATCTACACGCCTCACTTCTCCCGAAATATCGTGGCGCTTCGTGCATTCAGGGCCCTCTGCGAGAGGGGGATGCGACGACCGGGTGGAGCGTCATTCATGTGGTGAGGAAGCTGGATGCGGGGAACGTGATCTTGCAGCATGAGATTCCTATTTTAGAAGGCGAGACGGGCGGAGAACTCCATGATCGTCTGGCCGCGAGCGCTCCGGCGGCGATGCTGGAAGCACTCCTGCTTTTAAAAAACGGCGCATGCCCGGGGACTCCTCAAGACGACGGGGCGCATACTTATGTTCCGAAGCTTTTACGTGATGATGGACGCTTGGATTGGAGTCTTCCAGCCGAGAAGCTGGAGCGCTGCATCCGTGCCTTTCATCCTTGGCCGGGAACATTTTGCGAGGTGGGCGGGAAGCGGCTGAAAATATTTCCACCGGTGAGGGTCGGGGTCGGCAAGGGAGCAGCGGGAGCCTACCTCGGCGAGGTCGATGGAGAGATCGAGATCGCTTGCGGTGAGGGGTCACTTTTCCTTACTCTAGTGCAGCCCGATGGGAAGGCGCGAATGGACGTGGGGTCATTTGCGCGAGGGTATCGGGAAATGCTGGAAGCTGGGCTGAAATAGGTTAAGATCTGCTAATGAAAGCATTCATTGTCCTTCTCATCTCTGCTTGCGTGGCAGGGGCGATCACTCACGAGGTGCATCAGATTTTCCAGCCACTTTCGCTGCACGGGACAGACGTGAGTGAGGATTTCAAGGGCGAGCCTCTTCAGGCGAAAGTGGGATCATTTCCGGCGGTCACGGTGGGTGCGATGCCGGAGGCCTTGGTGAGTGCGGTGGCTTCTCCTCACAAGATAAAGGGACCGATCAGCTATCAGGTTTCCGAGGCTAACCTTCTCGTTCTATCAGGGATTACGCTCGATAGTCAGATGGGAGAAAAGGGCTTGGAATGCACTATCGATCTCACTGCGGTTGAGATTCCCGAGGAGGTGGATCTTCCGCTGAGAACCATTCTCGAACTCTCGATCAAGTCTCTCCAAGAAACTTTGAACCTCTACTATCGACAGGCTAAAGTCATCGAGCGGGTCAGGATAATGATTAGGGGGACGAATGAGAATAATGCCTCGCTGAAAGACCTCTCTCTCACTTTTCAGGCGGGAAAGTAGGAGAAAAGGTGATTTGCCTTTTCCGAGTCCGCGTGTCCTGCTTTGCTGCGTGGTAGAAACAAATGAGCGATTTGGCAGAGATTCGAAAGTTTAAGCGGGTGATTCTCAAACTTTCCGGCGAGGCGCTGCGGGAGTCGGGGAGTAAAGACA
>Ga0114957_1001375_pt1 | contig 26828 bp, 23 predicted proteins | sample BantaG_FD_87175 | JGI IMG/M metagenome (GOLD analysis project Ga0114957, IMG submission 87175) | Marine algal microbial communities from Bantry Bay, Ireland - BantryBay_4 metaG | ecosystem: Host-associated > Algae > Red algae > Unclassified | place: Bantry Bay, Ireland | collected 2014-11-21
CGAACACGGCCATGCGCATCGTTTGCCGCTGCAAGAAATAACGTTGGTGCGTCCTCTATTTTGGTATGGTTATATCGCAACACTCGTACGGCAGCTGCTCGAACACGATGGTCCTTCGATGAAAGTCCCTTTTTTAACAGTGCTATATCGATTTTATTGATTCCCCATGACACCCAAAGGGCTTCTAACAAATTGTGTTGGTAATTCGTGGCGTTTGTATCCAGACCAGTATACCACACTTTTAATTTTTCGGCCACTTCTGTAGCATTTCTACTTCTTAACTCCCTTCGGGTCCTGTATCGACTTCGGTATTCTGAAAGTTTAAGGTTATCTAGAAGTGTTTCGATACTGGCACCTTTTATTTTGGCGGGTTTTACAAGTGGTTTTGAGGGGTACGTAATTCGGTAGATTCTACCATGTGCATGGTCGCGTAATGGATCTCGCGCATTGTGTTGCATGTGACCGATTAATACGTTATGCCAATCGGCTAAATAGAGCGACCCATCCGGAGCGAATTCCATATCCACAGGTCTAAAATTAGGGTCGCTACTTGTAATTAAATCTTGGCGGTGCTTGCTGCTGTAGCCAGTTCTGTTCTCATTTATTTGATGCTGTTTCAGGCCCAAGAATCCTATTGTATTCCCTAAGAGAAAATCGCCTTGAACCTCCTCGGGAAAATGGCTACTAGACACGAATTCCAAACCTGATGTTGGTCGTACGCGATGGTCTTTTTCAATAAGGTCTCCCGTTAAGGGCGACGCTACCCCGTATATCGATTTTAAGGTGCTGGGCATCATCCAATTCATTTTGGTGCCAGAGGTTTGTAAGAAAAAATCTTGGCCCCACTTGTCAAAAGCGATACCCCATGGGTTGGGAATGCTAACTTGCGCTACCCGTTCTAATTTCTTCTGTTGCGGCGCATATCGGTAAAACCCCCCATTGGTTGTTCTTACTGGCCCATAAGGTGTTTCAACATTGGTATGTAGGAAAAGACCTTCCGACATGTAAAAAGCTCCGGACGGGTCAGCACAAAAGGCTGAAATCGCGTGGTGGGTATCGTGATCGTCAAAACCACTAAGAAGAATTTCTTCTTTATTGGCCTTATCGTCCCCGTCTGTATCAGTCAGCAGTTTTAGATTTGTACCTTGGCTCACGTAAACCCCTTCAGGTGCAAATTCAAAACCAATGGGAAGATGCAAGTTTTCAGCAAAAATGATTTGCTTGTCCGCTTTTCCATCATTATCAGTGTCTTCTAATATCAATAACTTATCAGAGGGTCTTGGGTCTCCCGGTTTGTAATGAGGGTATGATGGCATCGTGGCTACCCAAAGCCGCCCACGATTGTCAAATGAAATCTGAACCGGATTCGCCAAATCGGGAAATTCTTCTTCGGAAGCAAAAAGTTCTATTTGGTAACCCGCAGGTACTTTAAGGCTTTTCAATGCCGCCTCCCCGTATAGATAGTTCACCGGATTTTCGGAATCACCCAAGGAGTAGTTGGTTTCCACGGTGGGAAGTGCAGTTGTCTTCGCATCAGCGGCAGCTAAATCGAACGATTTACCTTGTGAAGTAGCCCATATGGTACTATCTCTAATAGCGGTAAGCTGACGTATTTTTTTTATTTCAAAGGGATAGTTATCTTGACCATATGGTGCAAAACGTCTCCCGAAAACATGTACCCCGTTTGGTGCTTTATAGTCGTTGTGCCAATAAAAATTCTTCTCTGCTACCGCTTTTTGAATCGCCGTTTTGGTATCGCTTTTAACATCGGAAACTTCTCCGAAAACCTGATCGGTCAGAAGCTGTGCTAGTTTTTGATATCCTTCTGAATTAAGCTGAAATCCATCGATGGTTTGCGGGGTATTACTGCCGTACCATATTTTTGACGGATTGAATGCATCGATGAAATGAACTTTATTTTGAGCGCAAACTGCCGCCATGGCAGTACTATATAATTCGAGATTTATATTTTGTGCTTTTCCATCAGGTAAATCATAGTAGGATGATAAATCTTCAAAAGCAATAGGGGAAACCACCACCAGTTCTGGCTTTGTTTTACCATTGTATACTTGTGATTTGGTATGGGCGATAAAAGCTTCAAGCTCGGATTTGAAGTTATTCAGGCCTTTTGCACCTTCAAAGGACTCGTTATAACCAAAAAAAGCGATAATAACATCGGCTCGTAGTCTGGTCAGCCATTCATCCGGTTTTTCAAAGACCCCTTCACTACCCGAGTTTTTAGCAAATTCGGTTTGAAATTTCTCGGCTCCATCAAAAGCCCACGGTTCCATTTTTCCTGAATGGGGTCGAAAACCGGGAGTGTCCCCTCCATCGCACATATTGCGTATGACCAATGTGCTATTTGGATACCGAAGATGTAGTTCCGTTTCGAAACTACCATAGTTCATCATTCTTGACCCTAGATTATTTCCTAAGAGAACTATGCGAGCATCTTTTTTAATTTTTATAAATCCCAGTTTGTTTTGTGTGCACCCGATAAGTAGCATAAAAAAAACTAGAAGTAGTAGCTGTTTTGCAAAGCAAGAGCCGTAATGCCTGTGCTGCATAGTTTAGTCGAATTTGTTGGAAAAGGATTATTTAAATATAAGAAATCTGTCAAAAATATTCTTGAAAATCTAGTGCAACTCTTCGATGTCACCTATTTTTTTCAAATCTAACTTTGCGCACGCCATGGTAGGTGTCCCATTGCTTGGTTTCAATAAATCCGAATTTTTTATAGAGCGCTATTGCCGGAAAATTCTTTAGTCCCGTTTCAACACTGAATATTTTTGATGGGTACGCACTAATTACGAAGGAAAGTAGTGCACTAGCGATTCCCATTTTAAAGTGGGTAGGCAATACCACGAGACTTTGTATATGTGTTGCCTTATTTATGGAAGCTACCTCTATTACGGCCGCCAAATTCTCATCCATATAAAACCCTAAGAAAACATTCTTGCATTCTAGGAATACAGAAATGGTTCTTTTTAAGGGAGGAAAGTCGATAACACCCAGAAGTTCAGCTTCTACAGCATAGGATTTCTTAAAAACATGATGAATGTGCTTAGCGGTTGCCTTAGTTGTATGATCTAACCGCTGTATCATTTGCTACCGATGAATAGTCTGCGTTCGATCAGGCCCAACGGAAACAATTTTAATCGGCACTTCCAATTCTTTTTCTAAGAAATCGATATACGCGTTCAATGCTTTTGGAAACTGGTCTGGCGATGTCATTTTAGTGAGGTCTTCTGCCCACCCGTCCATGTCAATATAATTCGGTTGTACATTTTCAGGTTCGATATTGTAGGGCAAGTGCGAAATATTTTCTCCTTTATAGGTGTAGGAGGTACAGATTTTCAATTTTTTGAATCCACTTAATACATCTCCTTTCATCATGTTCAATTCGGTAACGCCATTTATCTGAACCGCATATTTTAGGGCAACCAAATCTAACCATCCGCATCTTCTTGGGCGACCGGTAGTAGCTCCAAATTCATTACCTACACGACCCATTGTTTCACCGTCTTCATCGAAAAGCTCGGTAGGGAAGGGGCCACTACCTACTCGCGTGGCATAGGCCTTAAAAATTCCTTTTACTTCGCCAATTTGGTTTGGAGCAACACCTAGTCCTGTACATGCACCCGCAGCAGTCGTATTCGAAGAGGTTACATAGGGGTAGGTGCCGAAGTCGATATCAAGCAGCGAGCCTTGTGCGCCTTCCGCTAAAATCTTCTTGCTTTTTTTTTGTGCTTGATATAGGTATTCTTCACTATCTATAAACGTCAATTTTTTTAGTTCTGTCACCGCTGCAAAAAATGCAGTTTCCAAGTCCTTTAAATCATACTGAATATCAACATCGTAATAGTCTATCATTGCTTCGTGCTTATCGGCCAAAGCTCTGTATTTTTCTTTCCAGTTATCTAATTCCAGATCACCGATTCGCATTCCATTTCTACCGGTTTTGTCCATGTATGTTGGCCCGATGCCTTTCAATGTAGAGCCAATTTTGGCTTTTCCTTTTGAAGCTTCCGATGCTGCATCTAGCAAACGATGCGTAGGGAGTATTAAATGTGCTTTTCTTGATATTAAGAGGATGGAGTTGATATCTAAATTAAACTTCTGGAGTGCATCCAGTTCTTTTTTGAATATTACAGGGTCGATAACAACGCCGTTCCCAACGACATTCATGGCATTTTTGTGAAAAATTCCTGATGGGATGGTGTGCAGCACGTGTTTAATACCATCGAATTCAAGCGTATGGCCAGCATTCGGACCTCCTTGAAATCGTGCTATGATATCGTAATTTTTAGTTAGTACATCAACTATTTTTCCTTTTCCTTCGTCTCCCCATTGTAATCCTAGTAGTAAGTCTACCGCCATTGTATTATGCCTATTTGTGGTTAGTTTTAATTTTCTTTACTGCCCTTTTTACCAGATTTATTGCGTGTGCCATAAAAGTAGAGAGAATGGTTGTTGATTTTGATATCAAAAACCTCCTCAATGGTTTTTTTGATAGATTGTATTCGAGGGTCGCAGAATTCGACTACTTCACCGGTATCGGTCAAAATTACATGATCGTGTTGGTGGTCGAAATAGGATTTCTCGTATTGCGCTTGGTTTTTCCCGAATTGATGCTTGCGCACCAGTTTGCAACCCAATAAAAGTTCAATGGTATTGTACAAGGTAGCACGGCTTACCCTGTAGTTTTTATTCTTCATATTAATATATAGTGACTCGATGTCGAAATGCTCGTCGCTATCATATATTTCTTGGAGTATGGCGTAACGTTCGGGTGTCTTTCGGTGCCCATTATCCTCTAAGAATGAGGTAAATACGTTTTTGACAATTTCTTGGTTCTTGTTGTTCGCCATGGTCTGTATCGCTACATCAATGCACAAATGTACAGTTAAAATTCTAACTATATATTTCCAGACAGCCTCTTCTATTACGAGTTACTAACAGCCATTGGTTTACAACAGGTTTTAGGTTCTGGTCACTTTTTCGATACCCTCGATTTGTGTTAGATTATTAATCACCTTTTTAAGAATGCTGTTGTTTTTTACTACAACGGCTATTGTGCCTAAAAAGGTTCCGCCATCGGTACTGAACTGCAGATTACGCATATTTACATGCATGTTATCGGAAATAACCTCCGTAATTTCAGAAAGGAGGCCTAAATGGTCGATACCTTCTAGTTTAATTTCGACCTTAAATTCTTCCTTAGATGAATCGACCCATTTTGCTGTAATTATTCTGTAGGCGTAATTGCTTTGCAGTTGAATGGCATTCGGGCAGTTTTTCTTATGCACTTTTATACCTTCAGAAACGCTCACGAAACCAAAAACTTCGTCCCCGGGAATTGGGTTGCAACATTGCGAAAGTTTGTACTCCAGTTTTTCCTCTTCTTTTCCAAAAACAAGTATGTCATATTTTGAAGTAATCTCGTCTTTATCGATATCTTCTGGAGTAGGGTTTCGCCTGATTTTATTCTTAAAAAAGTTAAGGAAAGCATTGCTGTACGAAGACGCGAAATCCTTTATCATCTGATTGTCGATGGCGCCAGTACCGACTCTGTAGAATAGATCCAAGCTGGTCTTTAACTTAAAGAACATTACCATTTTATTGATACTGTCTGCGTTTACAGTGATTTTTTGCGATTTCAGTTTACGACGTAAAATCTCCTTTCCCTCTTCGGCTATGGCTTTTTGTTCATCTCGTAACGATGATTTGATTTTTGCTCTAGCTCTCGCAGTTGTGGCATAGTCGAGCCAGTTTTGATTTGGCTTTGCCTGATCGGAAGTCATGATTTCAACTTGATCACCACTATTTAGCGTAGTGCTCAAAGAAACCAATTTGCCATTTACTTTGGCACCCCTTGTGCGAATACCCACCTCTGTATGAATGTTAAAGGCAAAATCTAGGGGTGTTGCTCCTTTGGGCAAGGATTTTAACTCCCCTTTTGGTGTAAACACAAAAATTTCTTTGGAGTAGAGGTTTAGTTTAAACTCCTCTACAAAATCAACAGCGTTCGTATTTGAATTTTCTAAAGCTTCTTGCAGTTTGTTCAGCCATACTTCAATACCCTGTTCTTTTTGATCGCCGTGTTTGTATTTAAAGTGTGCAGCATAGCCTTTTTCGGCAATTTCGTGCATGCGTTCGCTACGTATCTGCACTTCTACCCACTTGCCTTTAGGCCCCATTACAGTAATGTGCAGTGCTTCGTACCCTGTGGATTTTGGGGAGGAAATCCAATCTCGCAAACGTACCGGATTCGGGGTAAAGTGATCTGTAACGATAGAATAGATTTTCCATGCGATAAACTTCTCGTTTTTTGATGTGGACTTGTAGATAATGCGAATTGCGAACTTATCATAAATCTCATCAAAACCAACATTCTGCGCTTTCATTTTACGACGCATCGAAAAGATAGACTTCATTCTACCTTTTATGGAATACTGAAGTTTTTCCTTGTTTAAAGATTTTTCAATGGTTTCTTTAAACGAATCAATGTATGCCTGTTGTTCCTCTTTCGAATCTGCAATTTTTCCAGAAATATCATTGTAAACTTCGGGCTCGGTATACTTAAGGCTGAGGTCTTCTAATTCGGTTTTGATGTTGTAAAGCCCTATTCTATGTGCTAAGGGTGCATATATGTAAAGTGTTTCAGAAGCGATTTTTACTTGTTTGTGCTCCGGCATGGCATCCATGGTGAGCATATTGTGATAGCGGTCTGCGATTTTTATGATGATCACCCTGACATCATCATGAAGGGTCAAGAGCATTTTACGAAAGTTCTCGGCTTGTTGCGAGATGTTCATTTCCTTTTTGAGGTGTGCTATTTTGGTAAGTCCGTCAACGATTCGTGCTACAGTATCGCCAAACATTCGCTCAATATCAGCTAACGAATATTCGGTGTCCTCAACAACGTCATGAAGAAGGGCAGAGGCGATAGAAACAGCATCAAGGCCAATTTCAGATGCAACTATTTTGGCTACCGCGATGGGGTGAAAGATATACGCTTCCCCAGATTTTCTTCGCTGTGTTTTATGCGCATCAACAGCAACTTCAAAAGCCTGACGTATAAGTTTTTTATCGTCATCGGTCAATGTTTGATAGCTAATTCTCAGTAACTCTTTATACTGCTTTGCAATCTCTTTGTTTTCTATTTCGAGGGCTGCCTGCGTCATGCTAAACTAAAGTAGCATAATCCTAAAGAGTACGCAACAAAAATCGCTGCTAGCCCAAAGTTTATAGATAACCTTGGAAAGATGAAAATCATAGAATGTTAGTATGCCGTTGGCAGGGTGTCAATTAGTTTCAGTAACGATACTTACTATATGGTTACCTTTTTTCTAATTAATTTCTTTACATATCCACTGAATACTGCCTACTATAAAGACCTTTGCCGTACAGCTTCAAAAATAAGAACGGCTGCCGATACCGAAACGTTCATAGAATCGATTTCACCTCGCATAGGGATGATGATATTTTGAGTAGCATTTTGTAACCACTCCTCGGAGAGTCCGGTCGCCTCTGTTCCTACTACTATTGCGTTCGCGGTCGTAAAATTGATTTTAGTATAGTTTTTAGAGGCCGATAATGCGGCGCAGTAAATAGAGATTCCTTTTGACTTTAGAAACGCGATAATTTCGGTAGTACTTCCTGTTCCTATGTTATTTGTAAATACGCATCCTACACTAGATCGTATGGTATTGGGATTATACAGGTCTCCTTTTGGGTTCGCTATTAACACGGCATCGAGGTTCGCCGCATCGGCGGTGCGCAGTAATGCACCGATATTACCCGGTTTTTCAGTAGCTTCTGCAACTAATAGCAACGGGGTTGAAGTGTTGAAAACTAGTTGGTCAAGTGAATGAGATTTGGTTTTGACCATTGCTACAACTCCCTCTGTTGTTTGTCGATAAGCAATCTTTTGATAGACTTCTTTTGAGATGGAAATCAAATTGGGTTGCTGCTCCGAATCTTTTGTCATACGCTTAATTTCCTGCTCCGAAGCAAGCGCTTCATAAAAAAGTAGGGCATCGACTTCATACCCTCCCTTTAAAGCTAATTTCAGCTCACGTTGCCCTTCCAATATAAATAACCCCGCTTTTTTTCGTTCCCGAGATTTATCCTTTAGGAGTAAGACCTTCTTCAATAAAGGGTTTTGTAGACTGCTAATTTGTTTAACTTCGCTCATTGCCACAAAAATAAAGAAAAGCACATTTGTACGACAGTTACTTTAAATCTAAAACATTGTAACCATGAATAGAATTTTATTCCTACTAGCTTTAATTGCAATGACTAGTTGTAAAGAGACTCCCAAATCAGAAAATGCGGAATCCAAAGTCCCTGAAGAGAATGTGAGTGAAAAAGAAAAAATGTATCCTGAAAACGTGAATGCCATATTTGAGGCACACGGTGGTTTAAAGGCTTGGCAGTCGAAAAGAACATTATCGTACACTATGCTCAAACCAGATGGAAACGAAACACAAACTATCGACCTTCTTACAAGAAAAGAGCGGATAGCGACCCCTGATTTTGCAATGGGTTATGACGGAAAAGATTTTTGGTTGGCCGATGAAAAGAAAGCATATAAAGGCGACCCTATTTTTTATCATAATTTGATGTTCTATTTCTATGCCATGCCCTTTGTACTGGCGGATGATGGAATCAATTATGGTGAAACAGAAAAATTGGAATTCGAAGGGAAAGCATATCCCGGAATCCGAATCAGTTATGATGATGGGGTAGGCGTATCATCAAAAGACGAATATTTCTTGCACTATGATGCCGCAACAAATCAAATGGCATGGCTTGGATATACGGTTACCTACCGAAGCGGTGAAAAATCGGATAATGTAAAATGGATTCAATACAATGATTGGCATGAGCTGAACGGACTTGTTTTACCCAAATCGATGACTTGGCATAAAGTGGAGGATAGAAAGCCAATGGGTGCGGCCAGCACAAGAAATTTTGATAATGTTGATTTAACAGATGCACCAAGACCGGCCTCTTTTTATGAAGCCCCTGCGAATGCTAAAATGTTGACGAAGGAGTAACAAATCACTTTTTTTAAGTACATTGTAAACTCAAAACAAGGGAAATAATGGAGGTTTTGTTATTCGGAATTGCAAGGGATATTATAGGAGAATCTACACTTACCATTTCGGGAGAAAGTAAGATTCCAAATTCGGTGTCTGAATTAAAAAAAATGCTTTCAGAAAACTATCCTGAGTTTGGTAAGTTATCCTCTTTAGCAGTTGCGGTCAATAGCGAGTATGCAGCCGATGAGGTTGTTTTGAATAGCACGGACGAGATTGCGATTATACCACCAGTAAGCGGAGGATGATGAAAAAAATAGTTTCAATAGTAGATCATATTGATGTTTCGCAAGCATATGGCGAGCTTTCCGATGCCAATAGTGGAGGCATTTGTGTGTTTGTAGGAACAGTTCGAGAATTTACCCAGAACGAGAAAGTAATGTCGATAGAGTTCGAGACGTATCAAAAAATGGCACTCCAAGAAATGGACAAGATTGCGGTATATGCCATTGAAAAATGGAAACTCAATAAAGTAATCATTCGTCATGCTGTAGGCTTAAAAACGGTAGAAGCTCCAGTAGTGGTGGTTGGTGCATCATCCGCCCATCGTGATGCCTGCTTTGAAGCCTGTCGCTATTTGATCGATACTTTAAAGGAAACGGTTCCTATTTGGAAAAAGGAAGTATTTGAAAACAAAACAGTTTGGGTTTCAGCGCATCCGTAGGTTTGAGGTAAAAGGTGCGAGGTACAAAATTAGAGAGGCAAAGTTTTTGTTTATTTAAAACTGTCACTTCGAGCGGAGTCGAGAACTTAGGAACACTAATGATGAAATAAATATAAAAGTAAATAGCTCCTCCCTTCAGAAGAAGGGGGGAATGAATTCCGCTTGCGGAAGAAAGGAGGGTTTGATCCGCAAACTTGCTCGGATAAAGATTTTTTAAAAGAAGAATTTAAAACACTATGCGTTAGCTAGTTTGTGGTTCAAACCCTCAGCCTTTTGGCAAAGCCAAAAAACCACCTCCCTTTTTCTAAAGGGAGGAGCTAAAAAAAGGAAATGAAAAAACAACTCTCCCACATAGACGAATCCGGAAAGGCTTCAATGGTAGACGTTTCAAACAAGCAAGTTTCTACTAGAACTGCAGTAGCATCAGGAAAAGTTAATTTTCCTTCGGATGTTTTTGAAACCTTGGCAGGCCAAGACTTTTTAGGTCACAAGGGAAGCATTATTCAAACAGCCGTTGTTGCGGGAATTCAAGCGGTTAAGAAAACTTCAGAATTGATTCCGCTTTGTCACCAAATCAATCTTTCTAAAATACAGATAGATATTACTCCCGCAGATAATGCCTTGCAAATTACTTGTAAAGTAAAATGCAACGAGCAAACAGGGGTTGAAATGGAAGCCTTAACAGGAGTTTCTGTTAGTGCCTTGACTATTTATGATATGTGCAAAGCACTATCGCATGATATCAAAATTTCAGAAATTCAATTAGAACAAAAATCAGGAGGCAAGAATGACTTCAACAGGTAAGCTATACGGACTCGTTTTATCAGGAGGTAAAAGTACCCGTATGGGCACGGATAAAGGATTGATTGAATACCACGGTGTTCCGCAACGCGACTATTTGTACGATTTATTGACTAAGGTTTGCGATGAAACTTATATCAGTCTACGTAAAGAGCAAGAAGAAAATGTACCTTTTGGCTTTCAAACACTCGTTGACTTGAATGAATTTAGAGGCCCTTACAACGGACTGTTATCTGCCCATAAGAAATACCCAGAAGCTGCTTGGTTGGTTTTGGCTTGCGACCTCCCGCTTATGGATTTAGAAGCTCTTAAGGAATTGATTTCTCATAGAGATACTACAAAACAAGCCACCGCTTTTGCTTTAAAAGATAATCCGTTACCAGAACCTTTATGCACGATTTGGGAACCACACGCACTTCAAGACTCTGTAAGCTACTTAGAAGCGGGGAATGGTACTTGTCCAAGAAAATACTTAATCAATCATGACACGAAATTGGTTTTCCCAAAGAATGAAAGTGTACTATTGAATGCAAATTCTGAGGAGGAGTATAAGGAGGCCTTGGAGAAGCTGGTGGTTGAATAAATTACATCCGAGTAAGAGCTCCTCCCTTAAGAAGAAGAGAGGAATGAATTTCGCCTTGCGGAAGAAAGGAGGGTTTGACCCGCAAACTAGCTCAGGTAATATTTTACCTGAAATGCTTTACGGCAAATCAGTACGGGGTCAAACCCTCCGCTTTTAGGCTAAGCCAAAAACAACCTCCCTTCTTCTGAAGGGAGGAGCTTAAAACTCAAACACCTTTTCACTATATTAGATAAATGAATCAGGAACGCTACATAAGACAAACCACCCTAAAAGGCTTCGGGGTAGAAGGCCAAAAAAAGTTGGCTGAGGTAAAGGTTCTGGTGATTGGCGCAGGCGGACTTGGCGTTCCGGTTTTGACTTACTTGAATGCAATGGGCATTGGAACGATTGGTATCATCGATAACGATTCCGTTTCAATCACGAATCTACATCGACAAGTTTTATATACTGAAAGTGATATTGGAGCAGCAAAAGTAACTGCGGCTGCAGAAAAATTAAAAACTCAAAATCCGGATACGAAACTCGTAACCTACAATACTTTTTTAACGACGGAAAATGCGCTTCAAATTATAGCAGAATATGATATTGTAGTTGATACTTCTGACAACTTCCCAACACGATATTTAGTAAATGATGCTTGTGTAATTTTGAAAAAACCTTTTGTTTATGGTGCTTTGCATGGTTACGAAGGTCAAGTAAGTGTTTTTAATTACAAGGGCGGACCAACATACCGTTGTCTGTTTCCAAAAATGCCTAAAGAAAATGAAGTCCCGAATTGTAATGAGCACGGCGTTTTGGGAATTGTTCCAGGCATTATAGGAAATCTTCAAGCCCTAGAATCCATTAAAGTTATTGCTGAAATAGGGGAGCCCCTTTCAGGAAAACTATTAATTTTTGACGGACTCCAACAATCGTATCAAAAAGTAAAATTTAAACTACAGCCTGCGAATCTTGAAATCAAAAAGCTACAAGATTTTTATGAATGGAATGACCCCTGCGAAATCTTTCTTACAGTTGAGGCAGAAGAATTACAACAATTAATGACTGAGAATGTTCAAGTTATTGATGTGCGAACACTTGAGGAGTTTGAAAATTTTCACTTGCCTAATAGCATTCATATTCCGCTGAGCGATTTGGCTGTGAATACGAAAAAAATAAACTTTTCAATTCCCGTGTATTTGTTGTGTCAATCAGGAAAGCGTAGTGAAACGGCTCTAAAACTATTGCGAGAACAGCACCCTGAAAGTTCCCTTTTTATTATTTTAGGAGGTCTAAACCAGTATTTGTCTGCATGCTCCTAACCACTTCTGAACTCTTATTGTTAATGCTTGGCTTCTTGGTCATTGCTATACTTTATTCCTCTGTGGGTTTTGGTGGTGGTTCTAGCTATTTGGCACTTCTAGCATTGGTTTTTATCAGCTTTTTTGCAATTCGAAGTACCGCTCTAATTTGTAATCTTGTGGTTGTTTCTGGTAGTTGTTCACTTTATTGGAAAAGGGGTCATCTTGACTTTAAAAAGTTTCTTCCCTTTGTTTTAACGAGTATTCCAATGGCATTTTTAGGAGCACGATTTCGCTTATCGGAACATGTGTTTTTTATCCTTCTAGGCGTATCGCTCATAATTTCTGCGCTTGCATTGATATTTCAAACATTAAAGTCTAAAAATTCGGAAGAAGTAAATCCGAAGTACCCCGCTTGGGTTACTTACGCTTTGGGTGCGGGCATTGGTCTCTTGTCCGGCTTGGTAGGTATTGGCGGCGGAATTTTTTTAGCTCCCGTACTGAATCACATGAAATGGGACAAGTCCATAAAAATTGCAGCATTGGCCAGTTTTTTTATTCTATTAAACTCCGTTTCCAGTATCGGAGGTTTATTGTCCAAAGGCACCTTCGATTTTCCATGGATAGAAGGCGCTGGTTTGATTGTAGCCGTATTTATCGGGGGGCAAATAGGAATTCGACTGAGTCTCAGTAAACTTTCTGGCAACGGGATTAAAGTAGTTACCGCAATTTTGGTGCTGGTGGTCGGTATTCGGGTATTGCTTGTAAATGGTTTGCAATTGGAAATTTGAAATCACCTACAGTTTTATTTTCATGGGTACTTTTCAAGTAATCCAAACTGCCAAATATGATATTTGATATGCATGAAATGAAATAACTCAACATCTTCATGTAGCACCTCACCCATATAAAAGGCATAAGGTTTATAGTCAGGGTTGTTATCTTGAAAATTATAGAAATCTTGAACTGCTTTCGGAACCAATGCAATTGCAGCATCTAAACTAGCGTTTTTCAATGCTGGTAAATCAGCTGCAGTTTTATCACTTGGTTTGTGCGTTATTACCGAACCACTTCTGATAAATTGCTGCATGCCCAATTGTTTCTCATTTGCTGGGTTTTCACGTTCTCCCTCAAACTTCACGATAGTACTCTGTAAAGCGCCAATTAAATGTTCTACCATGTGCTGAGATGTCATTAGTCCAAAATTAGGTGCTGTATCTGGACTTAATTTTTTTAAAAGTGGCGTGAACTCGTTGGTGAGAAATTCTCTTTTATTTATAACTGTCATTTGGTTTCTCTTTGTAGCGAAGTTTATATGGTAATTGGTTTTCGCATTACGATGTAGTTCGGTAAGATACAAAAGGATAGACTTCCCCTTTCTTAAATTGATTTTGGCCTTGGGGCAGGACCAAAAACCCGTCCGTTTTGACCAGGTTTGCAAAATCCCCAGAGCCATTCCCTTTTACCGGAGTAGCGATTAACTTTCCGTTGGGATGACTTTTCAAACTAGCCTCAAGAAAGTAAACCAAATCTGGTTTAAACTGAATATCGGTATTTAATTCGGCATAAATTTCTTCGAGAGGTATTTTCAACGATGCTCCCAACCAGTGTTTGATGTAGATTTGAGTACATACAAAAGAAGAAACAGGGTTCCCTGGAAGGGCGAATATTGTGTGACTTTTAGAACTCGTTCCGAACCAAAAAGGTTTACCGGGGCGTTGCTGCACCTTGTGAAAATGCTTATCGATAGCAACAGATTTTAAAATTTCAGGTACATAGTCAAACTTTCCTGCTGACACCCCACCAGAAAAAATCAACAATTCATATTTGCCCAAGAGCACTTTAATTTCTTGGTGCATTTTTCTTTGGTCATCTGGCAAATGGGCTAAATCCGCTGTTAGTCCCCATTCTTTAAGAGTATGTTGAATACCGTAGCTATTCGAGCGTCTTATTTGATAAAGCTTCGGGGCCGCCGATATAGGCACTAGTTCATCGCCGGTTGAGATAATTACGGCTTTTGGGAATTGAACTACTTTGAGGTTCGCTTTTCCGATAGTAGCGGCCACATTGATTTCAGCGCTTGATAGTCGTTTTCCTTTTTCGACGATCACGCTATTTTTAGCGATGTCGCTTCCTTTAAAATGGATGTTCTGGCGATGGCGCACTTCCTTGATTTTTACTGTGGCACTATCATCTTTCATTTCTAAATCTTCATACCGAATTATTGTGTCAACTCCCTCGGGGAGAATTGCTCCTGTCATTATTTCAATACAATTTTGAGAATGCTGCAGTATTTTTTGCGGAGTTCCTGCGCCAGCGGTGGTTTCGATATAAAACGTTCGCTGTCCCTTTTTAAAAGTTTCATAGTCAATGGCAATACCATCCATAGTCACCCTATCGAAAGGCGGAAAATCACGGTCGGCAATCAAATCTTCAGCAAGATAAGCACCTATGCAATCAACCAATTTTCTTGATGCAATCTTAAAATCACTTCTATGAGTTGCTATAATCGAGAGGGCTTTTTCGTAAGGAATGAAGGTGTTGTTCATATTTGCGCTGCACGCTTTACGCAAACGCTATGCGCAACCAAAATTGCGATTCACGTTATGCCAAATTAATTAGTTCATTATGTTATTTTTACTGGAGGTTTTTTCAAACAAAAAGCTTTTAGCGCACAGTGTTCGGCGCATGGCGAATCACCCCCCAATACTACTCATACTTTGCATGGCCTTTTTCGGAGCTTTCCGCATTTTTTCAGCTTCGAATCCGTTTTTGGGTTTCAAGCGAATAATTTCACTGAACTTAGCTGTTAGTTCTTCATCCGAAGCCCCTGATCGCATATAATCACGAATATTAAAAACGCCATCATCGTACAAACAGCTTTTTATTTCTCCTTTGGCAGATATACGCAATCTGTTACAGCTAGTACAAAATGTACGGGAGAAGGCTGCAATAACACCAATATTTCCTTTATATCCGGGAACAGAAAGTAAACTGGCCGTGTCGCCGTGCTTGCTCGGTAGTTTTTTTAAATTGGAATAATGTGCTTTTAAATCAGCATTGATATCGCGAGCGGAATACATCTCAAGATTCGGCTTATACCCACCGTTAAATGGCATTTCTTCAATAAAACGAACATCAACCGGATGATTTTTGGCCAATTCCGCCAACGGAATAATGTCTTGAGTATTAATGCCCTTCATGATTACAGCGTTTAATTTAACCCTGAAACCATTGTCGATTAATTTATGAAAGGTCTGCATTACTTTATCGAAGTCATTTCGTCTTGTAATCTTATGAAAACGCTTATTATCCAATGAATCGATGCTAAGGTTGATTTTTGTGATGTTGAGACTTTTAAGTTTCTCAATGTGCTTTTGAAGTAGCGTACCGTTAGAGGTAATGTGAATAGATTTGAAAGCCTCCAATTCAGCAGTATTCTCTAACAATTTTATAAAGTCTTTTCTTAAAAAGGGCTCGCCACCTGTAAAACGTACTTTCTTGAAACCGATACCACCTAAAATGTGAAGTAACCTGGTAATTTCTTCATAACTTAAAAGATGCACTTGAGGTTCATAAACAATACCTTCGGCAGGCATGCAATAAAAGCAGCGCAGGTTGCAGCGGTCTGTTACCGCAATGCGCACGTAGTCTATTGTTCTCTCGAAAGAATCGGTCATAGGAAGGGTTGAATTTAGTATCTTGTAAACCCTATGCTAATATAACTATTCTAAGCGAAGCAGCTATTTAAAATTACATGACACACGAATTAAAACAACTAGTTGCAGCTCATCTTGAAGCAAAGAAAGAAGGACTTAAAAGTGTTATGGCAACTGTTGTGGCTTTAGAAGGCTCATCTTATCGCAGACCTGGAGTTCGTATGGGTATTCTTGAAAACGGACAAATGATAGGTGCCGTAAGTGGTGGTTGCGTTGAAAAAGAAGTGCTGAGACAGGCAGTATCTATTTTTGAAAACGGAGAAGCGAAAGTGATGACCTACGATGGTAGGTTTCGATTAGGATGCGAGGGTATTCTTTATATTTTGATTGAACCATTTCTGCCAAGTGCGGAATTCATAAAAGCTTTTGCGGCCACAATTGAGGCAAGAAACTCAATTACAATCTTGTCGTATTATCTTAAAAAAGTTTCTCAAGAAGTAGGTTTTGGTAGTGAAATACAACTTTTAGGGAAGTCGTATACTTTTAAGCATGAGGCAAAACTAGACACGAGTCTCAAGTTTTTTTCTCAGACTTTGAAACCTTGTTATAGGTTGGTTATCATTGGTGCAGAACATGATGCGGTGCAACTTTGTTCTTTTGCCAGTGGTATGGGGTGGGAGGTTAGTGTTGTAGCACATCCTACGGAGGAAAAACAACTTAAAGATTTTCCTGGTGCAATGTCATTACAAGGGGTCGTAGCCGAAGAATTGGATGTTAGTCAAATTGATGCTCAGACCGCGATTATTTTAATGACCCATAACTATGTTAAAGACCTGCAATTTTTGATTGCATTGCAAAACAGCAGCGCTGCCTATCTGGGGCTTTTAGGTCCAAATAAGCGTAGAGAGAAATTGTTGAACGAGTTCTTGGAACATTGCCCCAAAGTTGGCGACACTTTTTTTGAGAATGTTTACGGCCCTGCAGGGCTCAATATCGGAGCAGAAACTCCCCAAGAAATAGCGATTGCGATACTTGCTGAAATTTTGACGGTAATGCGAATAAAAGAGCCAATGTCCCTTCGGGATAAAAAAGCTGGCATACATTCCTAATTATACCCTATTTTTAATAGCGTTGTAATTAGGTAGATAATTAGATTCACACCTTTACTGAAACTCCCGAATACTCGGGGCAGCAAAAGCTTAGCAATGAAAATGAAGTTTCATGAGAACAACAATCGACAAATCATTTGAAGTACCACAAAAGTTAGGTTTAGTATGGGAGCATTTAATCGACCCAGAAAAAATAATGGATTGTGTACTCGGAGTATAAATCGATGAAAAGGTAGGGGATAACCATTACAGGGGAAAAGTAGGCATAAAGTTTGGCCCTATGGGCGTAAAGTATGATGCCGATATTTTTTATGATGAGATAGACCAGGAAAATGGTGAAATCATATTTAGTGGAAATGGAGTTGATTTAAAGGGAGGTGGAAATGCGGAAATGAAAATGACTATAAATATCAATACTCTTGATACTAATGGGGTTAAGCTAGACGCACTTATGGATGTTATTATCAACGGCAAAATAGCTCAATACGGGGGGCGATTGGTCAGTACTGTGGCCAATCAATTATTTAAGAAAATTTTTCTAATTTTTTGAAGAAGCTAGAAGAAGCTGAGGCATAAAAGGCATATACCAGCATTAAATTATTCCGTTACCAATCCCCCATTATCCGGTGGAGCAAAGCAACCACTATCAACTATTGGCTTTTCATAGCAATTGGTATTGTTAGGCCCATCACAAACCGTTTCATAACAATCTTCTAGCTCACTATCGCAAGCAAAGGAGAGTAGTATCGTAAGTACGGTAAGGAACTTCAGATGTAGCTTTCTTTTCATCTTATCTTTTTTCTCTATTGCTTTTTGGCCTCATCGTCTCTTTTTATTTTTCTTTTTCATATTCTGAATTTTGTCACCACGCCTAACAGGTTTTTTATACCGTTCTTTCATAGATTTCTGATAGCTTTTTCGCTCCTTATTCTGTTTGTTGTTTTTAGCCGATTTTTCATGAAAAGAGGCTCCAACTTCCTGAAGGGGCTGCTCTAGTTGCTCTTGTTCTGTGTTTAGGGGTTTATCACTTTCCTCTGGTGTCAGCTGGCTAGCTACGGCAACTTCTTCTGGAAACTCATTCCTAGGTATAGTGTAATTCATTAAGCTTTCAATTGCATCTTTTAGGGCGGTTTCCTTGTCAGTGTACAAGAGGATAGCTTTTCCTTCTTGGCTGGCTCTACCAGTTCGCCCAATGCGGTGCATGTAATTTTCAGGGTAGTAAGGCGTATCAAAACTGACTACGGTATCAATTTTTTCGATATCGATACCACGGGAAATTACATCTGTAGCAATCAGAATTCTGCTGCTACCATCTTTAAATTTTTCTATCGATTTTGTGCGGTGATTTTGTTCTTTGCTCGAGTGAATAATCGAAATTTCACCCTCAAAGTTCAATACTTCGTTCAGCCTCTCAGCACTTACTTTGGTGCCAACAAAAATTAATACTTTACCGTGTTCAGCTTTGTCTTTCAACAAATGATTTAGCAAATTGACCTTGCTATAAAAATTAGGGGCAGCATAAGATTGCTGTTTAATTCGCTCTAAAGGCGTTCCGCTAACTGCGATTGTTTTCTTAACAGGATTGATTAAAATGGTATGTATCAATTCATCTACATAGGTGGTCATCGTGGCGGAGAAAAGAATATTTTGACGTTTTGTGGGCAAGTGTTCAAAGATGTTGTTCAACTGAGTTTTGTAGCCAAAATCGAGCATGATATCCACTTCATCTATCACCAGTTTTTTGACTGATTTTAGTCGCAGGGTATTCGAAATGATCAAATCATATAATCTTCTTGGCGTACTCACAATAATATCAATACCCTCGGCTACAGCTCTTTTTTGATTGTCTATGTTGTTACTGCCGCCATAAACACCTTCAACTCGCACACTTAGCTTGGGTGTTAATTTTTCTATCTGTTCCACGATTTGAATAACGAGTTCTCTCGTGGGTGCCAATATCAAAACTCGAGGTTGTTTTTGGTCAGAAAAGGTTAAATCCTGTAAAATAGGAAGTAGGTATGCGAAGGTTTTTCCAGTTCCTGTTTGTGCGATACCCACAAAATCAACTCCACCGAGAATTGTGGAATAAGAAGCTTGCTGTATGGGTGTTGCATCTTCAAGCCCTAAATCGACTAAGGCTTTTAATAACTGTTTTTTGATTTTAAAATTTTGAAAAGCACTCATGGTGTAAAGTAATCAAAAAAAGTTGTGAAGTGAGGTGTGTATTTTGAATAAAGTGCGAATCTTGTTCCTTCAAAAACATATATTTTTAAAAGAAATAAGACACCTCTAAATATAAATACAAACGAGTAAGACCCTACAGTTTTCCAGATTTTATTTTCTGTGAATGAACTTTAGATGTTAAATATTGTCTTTGTAAGTTTTGCAATGTGGTGTTATCAAATGCATCCCCAAAGTATGAGAAACGTTTCAAGTATGATGCTTAAATAAGGGAGTGTTGACCCTTAGGTTTTACGTGTAACTTACGGATTTTCAAATTTACTTTTTAGCAAGTACTAAAGTCATCATGATAACCCCGCATAGGGCGAGTAGTATACCAAAGGCAGAGCATGTTAAATAGACAGTTTTCGAATAACCTGCGGTCATTAAAATCTCACCTATAAATGTAAATGAAACTCCGATAAAGGAAGTAGTAAGTCCTATTACGTTTTTTGTATTCTTAATTGAAACTTCCATAGTTTTTAGTTGATTGTTCATTTTTCAGCATTCAGTTAAATTACTACCTGCACAATACTGCATGGCCTACAAAAACGAAATACGCCGATTACCTAAAATAAAAATTAATAGTGTAAATTCCTACAATTTAATAATATAAATTTAAAAAATTGTAAGGAACTATCTGTGAGGATTTCTGTTTCTAGGTTGGATTCAGGTTGTGTTTCTATGTTGTTGAAGAAATTCGTTTATCAATAGTTGTTAAAACTTTGTTTTGCATTTTAATCGTACCCTTCTTAGCATCTTCCTGTATTTCAACGAAAATGAAAAAGTCAATACTCTAAACAAGAGTTTTACAAGTAGTGGCAATTCAAATAACGGGCTTAGAAAGCAACACATAAAAAGCACAACTAAGTAGGCCTTTTAATTCTTGCTCATTTTTAACTTCTATTTTCCATCTTCATACTTTCCCATATATCGTTTCCAGAGTTCCGTTTGGTGGGTTTCTAAAGAAATAGTTCTCCCGTCGATAAATGCGTGGGTGAGCTGATTGCCCATCATATCTAAGGCGTCACCTTCCGAAATAAAAAGTGTAGCACTTTTGCCAATTGCTAAGGTTCCATATTCAGCGTCGATACCTAAAATTTTAGCGGTGTTTCCGGTTATTAATGATAAGGCTTGTTCTTTGTCCATTCCTTGCCCTACTACCTGTCCCGCATAAAAAGGCAGGTTACGGGTCTGAAAGTTAGAAGCGTCTCCATTTTGAATGGCAACCAAGAGCCCCGCATCAGCCAATAGTTTAGGCAGTTTATATGGCAAGTCATAATCTTCATAATCGAATGCTGGTCGATTATGGGTAAACTGCACTAAAACCGGTATGTTGTGTTTTTTTAGGAAGTCGGTAACCTTGTAGGCATGGTACCCGCCTACCAACACAATATGTTTGGCACCTCCATTTTTAGCCGTGATTACTGCGTCAATGATTTCGCGTTCCCCATCTGCATAAACATATAGTTTTTGGCTTCCGTCAAAAATACCTTTCATGGATGCGTACGCAGGGTTCATTTCCTTTGCGGCATCTTTTCCGTAAGCCGATGCGCCATTCATAAAAGTGGCAACGGCATCTACAGCTTTTGAATACTCTTTATTTGGTTTAAAACCGCGTTCTTCGCCCATCCACCAGCGACCTTGTCTAAAAGAGTTGGGCCATCTTAAGTGTACCCCATCGTCTACTTTTACCGCAGCATCTTCCCAGTTCCAAGCATCGAATTGTACGATAGATGAAGTCCCAGAGATACGCCCGCCTTGAGGCGTAATCTGCCCTAATAGCACTCCGTTGGGTCGCATACTTTCTACAACTTTCGATTCCGCATTATAGGCAATAAGACTGCGAACATGCGGAATTATTTCCCCGATTTCATCGGCATCATTACTTGCTCTAACTGCATTTACCTCTATTAGCCCAAGGGCTTTTGTTGGCGCTATAAAACCAGGATAAACATGTTTGCCGTTTGCATCGATAATAGTGCCTTTGGTTGGGGCATCAGCGCTCATCGCGGTAATTTTCCCATCTTCAAAAACGATGGTTGCATTCTCGACGACCGTTCCGTCACCGATATGTGCAGTGGCACCTGTAATGCTAATAGCTCCCGATTGCATAGGAGCAGGTGTTTGTTGTGCCCAGCTAATTGCTCCGACAAGCAGAACTGCGACTACTAATTTTGTTACATTTTTCATGATTATGATTTTGTCATTCCCGCGCTGTGCTGAACCATATTCAGTAAACGTGGGAATCTGTTTTTTTTAACTCTTTTTTCTTATTTGTTCTCGACTGCGCTCGAAGTGACAGTAATACTTTTTTCTGCCAACTGCAGCTGCTTACTGGTCGCTTTATTAATCACTTTCACAAGTATGCATCTCTTTCCTTTTCATTTTCGGTGCTTGCATTTTACCGCCACCGGCTTTTTCGGCAAGCATCATATCTATAAGTTGATTGCGTTCTTTCTTTACCGATTCTCGCATTTGTTTGTCCTTATCCAAATCAAAATAGGTAGCCCCATCGATTATGGTCTTTTCTGCTTTGGAATATACCGACATTGGATGTCCGCTCCATAAAACCAAATCAGCATCTTTACCCTCTTTTATACTTCCTGTTCTATCATCTAAATGAAGCAATTTTGCAGGGTTTATAGTAACCATTTTCCATGCTTCTAATTCTGTCATTCCACCGTATTTAACTGTTTTTCCGGCTTCTTGGTTCAATCTACGAATCATCTCGGCATCATCACTATTTATAGCAACGATAACTCCTTGTTTTTGCATAATAGCCGCATTATAGGGGATGGCATCGTTTACCTCATATTTATACGCCCACCAGTCGCTAAACGTTCCGGCACCAACGCCGTGTTCTTTCATTTTATCGGCCACTTTATAGCCTTCAAGAATATGCGTGAAGGTATTTACGCGAAAATCAAATTTCTCTGCCACCTTCATCATCATATTAATTTCACTTTGAACATAAGAGTGACAGCTGATAAAACGCTCGCCATTTATGATTTCGACCAATGTTTCCATTTCCTCATCATAACGAAACGGTTGCCCGCTTTTCTTTTGTGTTTCGTATTCTTTTGCACGCTGAAAATAATTCGTAAATACCTGTTCTACACCCATACGGGTTTGCGGAAACCGACTAAAACTCTGCCAATTACTTTGTTTCACATTTTCTCCCAACGCAAATTTGATGAACTTGGGTGAATTTTTATAAATCATATTTTCGGCGCTTTCTCCCCATTTTAATTTCATAATTACCGAGCGACCTCCAATAGGGTTGGCAGAACCGTGTAGTAACTGCAGTGAGGTAACACCGCCTGCCAATGCATGATAAATGCCTTTGTCTTCTGGGTCTACAACATCTTCCATTTTAACTTCTGCCGTTGAATTGTGCCCGGACTCATTAATCGCGAGAGCTGCAATGTGGCTATGTTCGTCAATAATCCCTGCGGTCAAATGTTTGCCAGTGGCGTCTATTGTTTTGGCGCTACCTGCGTTGAGGTCTTTACCTATTTTAGCGATTTTTCCATTTTTTACCAATACATCAGTAGCTTCTAAAATGCCTGCTTCCTCACTAGTCCATACCGTTGCATTTTTAAAGAGTAGGTTTTCTGATTTTGGAATCGATTCATATCCATAGGCAATATTAGGATAGGTAACCGCTACCAATCCTGGTTTTTCAGCTTTGGAATTTTCTTTCTTTTCCTTTTCTTTAAAAGGAGCGGTCTTTTGAGCACTGAATTGCCCATCGTCACCATTGGGGAGTGCTACTTTACCACCAATATTATCTGAATCGGTCAATACCAACCCTGTCATTCGATAGTTCTTTTTATCCTTGTCGGCGAAAGAAAGTTGAATCCAATCGCTACTGTAGCTGAATTTTGATTTTAGTTTTATGGTATCCTGTTTTACTTCAACCTTGGGCTTGCCTACCTCACCACTAATAGACATTGTAAAAGTTTGAGTTCCGGCAGAAAGACTATACTCTCCGCGAATATCTTTGACCGACATATCTTCGATGACATTTTTATGGCCTTGAACCCAATTTTCATAAAGCGTGGTATTTTCTTTAAAAATAGCACCGGAAGTAATCAAGAAGTTTGCATAACGGCCATTTTGCAAGGTTCCTATCTTAGCTGATTTTCCAAGAATTTGTGCAGGAACCGTGGTCAGTGCCTCTAAGGCTTGGGTTTCTGAAAGTCCGTGCTCGATGGCCTTCATTAATTTCTTATTGAAATCCGTAACTTTCTTCAATTTGTGGGTAGTTAAGGAAAAAGACACTCCATTATCAGCCAATATTTTAGGATTGGCGGGAGCTTGGTTCCAGTGGCGCATATCGGCCAATGCAACATAGCCTGAGGCATAGGGGTCCGATACGTCATACGCATCGGGGAAATTTAATGGTAGAATCAACTTAGCACCAGTTGCTTTTACATCGGCAATGCGTTCGTACTCGTTTCCGCCACCAACAATAGTATATTGAATACCAAATTTATCACCGATACCATCGGCACGAACTACATGCCCTTTGTCACCGGCCTCGAAAATCTGTACCATTCCTTTATTCGCATTCAAGGCTTCTAGGGAGCGGTCTTTCGTAGCTACTTTACCCTTCAAATACCAATCGGCATCATAGTACATTTGACGCAACAATGCCATACTTCCCATTAGTGAAGAGGGGTATGCTTGATTACTTGCAATACCTTTACTCATAGAAAAGTGATGACCTGAACGGTCATCTAAAATTCGGTCGGCATCATTGCCTTGACCGTTTAGAGCGACTAGCACACCGGTACCACGAGCAATACCATCGTGAATATGTGTGTTCACTGTTCCAAAACCTGCTTCTCGTAAATCTTTGGCTTTCTTTTCATTGTATTTAAAGGTGCTGATTGCGTTATTTTCTGGCATAATATGGTCATTCCAATAAAAACCTTCACGCTTGGTGTCATATTGTGCCGAACGGCCATTGCGATCTGCTCGTTTTGGTTTAGCGACTCCAAAATCGGAGTATGCATCTACAAAAGATGGGTAGATAGATTTACCTGTCAAATCAACCATTACCGTGTTTTTCGGAAGGGTCACTGTCTTACCCGCCTGTACTACTTTGCCATTCTGAATCAATAATGTTCCCCCATCGATAATTTGAGTTGGAGTAACATAGATTTTAGCATTGGTAAAGGCTGTGTAATTGTTGTCTTTTGATGTTACACCATCGTTCTTCGGAAAGTAATCCTGAGCAAAAATGGTGGCACTACACCAAAAAATGGCAAGTGCGAGAAGTCGCATTTTCATATAGGTTTAATTAGTTATTCGTGTCTTTAAAAATAAGGGAAGTAAAGGGATTTGTTTGCCTGTTTGGAATTTTTAACACAATGGAGAGAGTAGGACAGTATGCTGTGGCATAAGACAGTGAAAACATGAAGTAAGCTGCTTATTTCTAGAATTGATTTCTTAATCAGTGTTGGTAGATAATAAATTAAGTATACCTACTGCCAAAGTTGCAAGACTTTTAACCGCAACCGCCAACTGAATACCATTACAGGGGATTAAGCTCATGATATCCTACCATTAAATATACAACTCTACTATAACTTTTAATGCCATCGATTTGATTGTTCGCTTTGAGGAAGGCATTGAAGACGGACTCAAACATGGGTTCGATAGAGTTTTTATAAGCCTCATTGAAATCGCGCAATTCTTGATAGTTCTTTTTAGTACCCTCATTCAATTGCGCGTACATCGCTTCGAACCTTGCCTCATCGGTTCGGAAGACAGCATTCAAGCAATGGTTGAGTCCGTAGGCAGCGGCGACATACTGAAAATAAGGGTCGCTATTTTTTAGGGTGACGAGGTAGCCTATAAAATTGGTTTCGTTCTCTGCTGAATACCCTACCTGATGACCAACCTCATGACCGCTTATCACAGGAAATCTAAAGATAGGAGTGAGGGCATTTACCTGCGCCTCATTTGTAAACGGATTCAAGTATCCGCCGATACCCATGTAACTGGATAGCGTGCTGAACATAGATTTTTTAATGCTCGGTCGTTCATAATCTAGAAATGGAAGTTGCTTTTTTAAATTTTTATAGCCCTGTATCGTCTTTTTGAACACTTCATTTTTATCATAAGGTACTTGCACCATTTGTGTGCTATCGCCTGTAATTTGAAACTGCAGGGTATTGGTCTTTACGAGCAATTCTTTAGTCAGTGCCAATACATCTTCATAATCTGGTCTGTCGACAATACCTAAGTTTTTAGAAATAGGTTCTCGGTAGTAATTCAATCCCCAAACGATATGAAATGTGAAATAGAATACAGAGAAGACCATTACAACATCTCTCAAAAACACCAAAGGCTTTGTTTTAATTCGTTTGCGATACCTAATTACATAACGCAGTGCTAAAATTACTAGTAGGGTATAAATGATTTCACCTACCGAAAAGGGAATCCACCCGAAAAGTAACCTAAAAAATTTGCTCACAATAGGGTATAGCCCATTGCTATAATATTTTTCAACCCACTCGGGTTGCCCTGCCAACCATTTCACCAAAAAATACTGGAGAATAATACTTAAGGCGATTACATTACGAAGTTTGTTATTCATTCCTTCAAAAATAGCCATTTCAAATTGCTATCTGTATTTTTGAAATCATAAAAAGTAACCCTATGAGCAGTGACGTAAGAGGCTTGTCCCCGAGAACTATTTGGAACAAATTTGCAGATTTAAATGCCGTACCGAGACCATCTAAAAAAGAGGAACGTGTTATACAATTTATGGTCGATTTTGGTGAGGAACTTGGTTTACAGACCTTTACCGACCATGTAGGCAATGTAATTATCAGAAAGCCTGCAACCGCACGAATGGAAAGCAGAAAAATGGTGACGCTACAGTCTCACTTAGATATGGTGCATCAGAAAAATAACGCTACCGTTTTTGATTTTGACACACAGGGTATCGAAATGGTCGTTGAAGGCGATTGGGTAAAAGCAAAAGGAACTACTCTGGGAGCCGACAATGGAATGGGTGTTGCTGCGATAATGGCCTTGTTAGAAAGTGTCGATATCCCCCATCCGTCGTTGGAAGCTTTGTTCACCATTGATGAGGAAACGGGAATGACCGGAGCAATGGGATTAAAAGGCGGTGTTTTACAGGGAGAAATTCTATTAAACCTAGACACGGAAGAAGACAATGAAATAGATATAGGTTGTGCTGGAGGAATTGATGTTACCGCTGTTCGTAATTATGTAGAAGAGTCGGTCGCTAGCGATTTTTCATTTTTTAAGCTTACCGTAAAGGGGTTGCAGGGAGGCCATAGCGGAATGCAGATTCATGAAGGTTTGGGGAATGCAAATAAGATAATGAACCGGTTACTGTACTTGGCATCTGAGAAACACG
>Ga0114957_1001383_pt1 | contig 26738 bp, 21 predicted proteins | sample BantaG_FD_87175 | JGI IMG/M metagenome (GOLD analysis project Ga0114957, IMG submission 87175) | Marine algal microbial communities from Bantry Bay, Ireland - BantryBay_4 metaG | ecosystem: Host-associated > Algae > Red algae > Unclassified | place: Bantry Bay, Ireland | collected 2014-11-21
CCCCTCGATTATCCAAGTTATCAAGAAGAGATCGAAGTTGTCAAAGCAACAACTGCCGCTAATACTGTTGCTCTCAATACTGTCCTTACCGGAAAAGAAATCTTAGATATCCAACAACTGATTCGTAAGATACCTATTGCTGACAATGTACTAGAATATGCGGTAAGCATTGCTGCTAAGACTCGTCCAGGGTCAAGTATGGCGACAGAAGAAGTGAATAACTATCTCTCATGGGGTGCCGGACCAAGAGCATCTCAATACCTTGTACTCGGTGCAAAGACTCATGCAGCAGTCAATGGTAAGTATAGTCCAGACAAAGAAGATGTACAAGCAATCGCTAACTATGTATTGAGACATAGAATAGTCCGTAACTATAAAGCTGAAGCTGAAGGCATTACCGAAGAAAAAGTAATCGCTAACTTGCTGTAGTCAATACACCATCTTCGCGATCTTTAGCATCTTAATTGTAAAAAGGAAGCTGTATGAAAGAGAAGAACCTTACATTTAATATTGTGAAACCGCTCCTATCCATCAGTAAGTCTGTACTTATCCTCTGTGCATTGCTCCTAGCGTGCAACGGTGAGGTGACTAAGTCTATAGAGTCCAAGCCTAAGGCTTTTGGGAAGTATAATGAAATTGTGGTCGTTGCAGATGATACAGTCTGGGATGGAATGGTAGGTGATTCTTTTAAATATTACTTTGCTTCTGCTTATCCAATTATGCCATCCCCTGAGCCAATCTTTGACCTTAGACACTTTACTACTGAAGAGCTTTATGCAGAACCGCTTCGTAAAGAACTGAGAACCTACATCATACTTGCTGACCTCTCTGACTTCGAATCTCCAACTACTCGAATGGTTACTAAAGATATAGGAGATAACCAAGCGGGAGAAGCAATGAAGAATCCAAAAAAGAATTCTACTGTTGGTAAAAACAAATGGGCAAATGGCCAAGTCCTCATCTACCTTTTTGGGAACAGCCCTGAGAGTGTTGCTAACTCAATTACTCAGAATTTCTCAGCTGCAACTCAACGCATCCACGAACATGATGCTCGTATGCTCAAGCAAATGACTTATGCCCGAGAACTGAACCTCGGTTACCAAGCTAAAATCCAAGATTACTTCAATATAGAACTTCCTATTCCGGCAGACTTTAGACAGGTTCTACTTGAGGAGGAAGAACCTTTGATCTGGTTGAGGAAGGATACAAAGGATGCAATCATGAATCTTGTATTTATGAAAATGCCATACAAAGACAAAAGTCAATTCACAAAAAAGGAGATTGTTGCTGCCATCAATGCTTATGGTGAAAAATTCGTAGACGGTGAAAAGCCAAATGACAAAATGGTAGTCAATGAAGAAGATCTCCCAATCTATGAGTATGCTGCAGAAGTAGATGGCCAATACAGTGTTGAACTCCGTGGACTTTGGGAAATGACACAATCTTTTGTAGGTGGTCCATTCACAGCTAATCTGATTACAAGTAAAGATGGTAAAGAGGTAATTCTTGCATTGAGCTATGTCTATGCGCCAGGTGCTGACAAACGTGATCTAGTTCAACAACTCGATTATATGATAAAAAACATAGAACTTTAAAATACACTCCTGATCTAAAATGGCTGGAAAGAATAAACTCAAAAAGTTTGCTGATCTCTCTCTACTCAGCAATGTCTACCAGAACTTTGACTACCTCAATCCAGAAATCAAACATGTCGATAATACTTCTGTCGACCTCAAGGGTAAATGGAAAGAAAAAGTATTCAAAAACAATAATCCTCTCGTCGTAGAACTTGCCTGTGGGAGAGGTGAATATACACTTGGACTCGCATCACAAGACACAACTAAAAACTTCCTCGGCATAGATGTCAAAGGTGCACGGATTTGGCAAGGTGCTACAAAAGCCAAAGAAGAAGGTTTTGACCATGTTGCATTCTTCCGAACTCGGATAGAGATACTAGAAAATTTCTTTGGTCAGCATGAAATCGATGAAATCTGGATTACTTTTCCTGATCCCTTCCTCAAAGATCGTAAAGCAAATCGAAGATTAACCTCGCCATACTTCCTTGACATCTACAAGCGATTAGTCAAGCCAAATGGAATCATCAGACTCAAAACTGATAATCCAAAACTCTATCATTACTCTCTCCAATCATTTACAGAGGACAAAGGAGGAAGAGTGGTCTTTCACCACAACAACATTTACGAAATGCCCTTCATCCCAAAGGCTCTTCAAATCAAGACCTATTACGAACACAAGCATTTAGAAGACAACTGTAGTATTAAGTACATCGAGTACCAACTGAATGTTGGGTAATGAATCTAAAAAAGTTGTCGTTGTTGACACTTGAGGTCAAATACTCTCAAAATCTGACTTTCTTTTGCTATCTTAAGATTATATATGAAAAGTATCACTGTATATCTTACCCCAATTTTGGCTCTGTTCCTATTGAGCCCTCTATTCTTGTCTAGTCAAACATTAGTGACTGATTTTGAGAATAGCTTCGCTTCTACATACAGTAATAATGTTGTTCTCTATCAAGATACTCTCTACAATCTCAACTTTGGAACTCCCTATGAACCTAGTCAATTTTCGGTCACCATGTCCGATGGACAGACCACAGAGGTACTCACCACAGTAGAAGAAAGTCTGCATGGGATCACTGACTTTGAGGTTACTCCTAGTCACGTCTTAGTTGGCGACTCTCAACACCTCTTTGTAATCAGTAAGAGTGATGGACAGTGGTCTAGCTTAGAATATCTTAGGCCATCTATAAGATTAGAAGGAGATAGTATCTACATTACACATCATGATGGGGATTATAATCATACACTAGAGATTTGGGACACCTATTCACTAGATCCTATTGATGATTATAGTTTCGATTCTTTCATTGGTGTTGCTGAAGACTTTCACTTCTACGAACAATCGATCTATACTGATCGTGATAACTTTTTGTACAAGTTGAACCTTGATAGTTTTGTTCTTGATTCCTTCGATATCAATTATTCACAATCAAATTTCTTCTATGGTAACTCCTTTATTTCCCTAGAGGAACAAACAATCGTCTCCATCAATCTCAGCAATCACTCTAGAGATACCATCAATGAGACTGAGAGTTATAATCTCTATGCATTTGACCAATATTACGGATATTTCGTATCTGATAATTATATCATAACTGATTTAGAAAGTCAAGAAGAGCTCATTATAGAGAATCCAGAAATAATCTATCGTTACTCTAGCGGATATCTCACTTATCAATTAGAAAATGAGGCTCCATACATACTCTCTCTCAAAGATTGGGGGTCTGAGCCTAAACAATCTGAGGTAATTAATCCATTTAGTTACATCGCTGAGGACAACCTACTCCTGTCTATTTTTAATGTTGACATGAAGGTTGGTCTATTTAATTTTGACACTGGAGAAGAAATGTTGGTGCCTACTAACTTAATCAATTTATCTCTTGATGAGATATTTCTAAATGGTAATCCTTATGTGATAGGGTCGACAGTAGAAGAAGGAAGAGAACTCCATCGAGTAACTGATAGTGGAATCACTTTGGTAGAAGGACTGCCGAATATTGCTCTTGGCGGGGCCATTGAGATCTTTAAATTTAAAGACGCAGTCTTTCTAAGTCCTCAAATCTATAATAATGAACCTGATGGCATCTACCTCCTTACCGAAAATGGCTATATAACTATTGGCACAGAGTATGACGATGTCTTTGATGGAGGTTCAGAAGTTTACTACCTATCTACTAGCAATACTTCCTCAATAGATCCTCTCGATAAACAGATCTACAGTTATGACTTGAGTACTGGTCTAACGGACTCGATTACTAACATAAGTCTCTTTAACACCGATAAACTTTATGATGTCTATCAATATGAGGAGGATCTTCTATTTTTTTTCGACAACAGTATCACACATTATGAGTCCTTGACTGAAACTCATACTGTTATTGATTCCTCCTTGACCGATTACTATTATACAGAGGATCTGCTCTTCTATGCAACAGAAGAGAGTTGGTGGCTATATGACCTCAATGATCACTCTCGATCCTTACTCTTTAATATCAGTGGATTTACCACAGGATCGAGTGAAGTAGTCAGATATGATGACTATGTATTGATCCCAATCAGAGAATCCAATAACGATGGAGTAATCATAAGTTATAATCTCAACTCAAACACCTCAAATATCATTTTTAATGAGAATCCACGTCTGATGTTAAGTGAAGACGGGAATTCAGTATTCTTTAGATATGCGGGAGGACTCTACTTTACTGATGGGACAAATAGTGGGACTAATTACATCGTGGACATTGATGGTCTGATTACAAAAGTTTACCATGATTATCTCATTACATACGACTACCTTCCAAACTCAGAAAGAGCAACAACTTTGATAGATATTGAGACCAAAGAGAAAATTACCCTCTCTGATTTTCACTATGGCAGTCACACACGTATTGGGGACTTACTCTACCTACAAACAGATGATAACCTAGATATTTTAGACCTTAGGACCAAAGAGTTTGTACAATCACTTGAAACAGTCTCAAGTACTAGTAATGTAGCCTTTAGAGATTTCTATTTCTTCAATACTAGTGACTCTAGCGTTGGGAAGGAACTCCATTATATAGACCCTGTCACCTATGAGATAGTCAATGTCTATGATATCCTCCCTGGTTCAACATCCTCTCAAGTTCAAGACTTTTTAGTCTATGAGGATGACCTCTACTTCCAAGCCTATCACGATGGTCTTGGTCGACAACTCTGGAAGATGGACAATAGCGATGTCTTCACTTCTGTAAATGCTATCAATACTCTAGCTCAAATAAACTTATCTCCTAATCCAGTAAGTAATGTGTTGACACTAAATACAGATCATCAAAGTCCTGAACAACTCCATCTTTCTACTCTCGATGGATTGACAGTTCTAAAGAGAAATTATACAAATAGTTTAGATTTGTCAAACCTCTCATCAGGAGTCTACCTTCTCAGTATCCTGGATCAAGAAGGCAATCTCATTGCATCAGAGAGAGTGGTTAAAATGTAGTTTCAGCATGTAAATGTATCATAATATAATTGTCATTTTATCATACAATTGAGCCACTAAAACTTCCATTTAGACAATATGGCAGTAATTAACTCTATGGTACAAACTTTGACCTTGTGTACATGGATGTCATTTACCTAGAGTAAATGTGCAAGCAAAATAATAATCAAAAATTATAACATCAAAAGATTAGCGCTATGGCAAAAGGGACAATCTCCGTACAAACGGAAAATATCTTTCCTATTATTAAACAATTTCTTTATTCAGATCAGGAGATTTTTTTGAGAGAACTTGTATCCAATGCAACCGATGCAACTCAAAAACTCAAGACACTCCACTCTAAAGGTGAGGCAAAAGGAAAGCTTGGTGAGACTAAAATCGAAATCCTCTTAGACAAAGAAGCAAAGACACTAACGATCAGAGATCGAGGTATTGGGATGAACGAAGATGAAGTAATGAAGTACCTTAATCAAGTCGCTTTCTCTTCTGCTCAGGAATTTCTAGACAAGTACAAAGATGATGCAAGTGTCATTGGTCACTTCGGTCTTGGGTTCTACTCTGCTTTTATGGTATCTGACAGAGTCGTTGTACAAACCAAGTCATACCGAAAGGATGATCCTGCAGTACAGTGGGCATGTGATGGAAGTCCAGAATACGAACTCGATATAATCGAAAAAGCAGAAAGAGGAACAGATATTATACTGCATATCTCTGAAGATGGAGCGGAATATTTGGAAGAGGCTAGAATCCAAACTCTCCTAGATAAGTACTGTAAGTTCCTTCCTGTAGAGATCCAATTTGGTACTAAGACTGAATACGAATCAGTAGGTGAAGGTGACGATGCAGAGACTAAAGAAACTGAAGTTGATAACATCATCAACAACCCAAACCCTCTCTGGAAGAAAAAACCAAATGAGTTGTCAGATGATGACTATCGAGCATTCTACAAAGAGCTCTACCCTTATGCACCAGATCCTTTATTCTGGATCCACCTCAATATTGACTACCCGTTTAACCTCACTGGTGTCCTTTACTTCCCTAAGCTGAATAACAGCATGGAAGTGCAGAAGAACAAAATCCAACTTTACTCTAATCAAGTCTATGTGACTGATGATGTGAAAGAGATTGTTCCAGAATTTTTGATGCTTCTCCATGGTGTGATTGACTCTCCAGATATTCCTCTCAATGTCTCTAGAAGTTACCTCCAAGCAGATACTAATGTGAAGAAAATCACTAACTACATCACAAAGAAGGTTGGTGACAAACTCAACGATCTCTTTAAGAAAGATAGAGAAGGATTTACTGATAAGTGGGATGATATTGGCGTCTTCGTTAAGTATGGAATGCTCTCTGAAGAGAAGTTTAACGAAAGAGTAATGAAGTCTGCCTTACTCAAAAACACAGAAGGCAAGTTCTATACAATAGAAGAATTCAAAGAAGCTGTAAAGTCAAATCAAACTGATAAGCACGAGAAGATCATTGCGATCTATGCGAATAATAAGGATGAATCTCATGCCTATATCAAGTCGGCAAATGACTATGGTTACCAAGTTCTCTTGCTTGATCATGTGATTGATAATCACTTCATGCAACACCTAGAGCAGAAGGCTGGAGACTTGACTTTTGTGAGAGTTGATTCTGATACTGTTGACAAGTTAGTCCAGACTGATGAGGTTAAGGAATCTGTCCTATCGGAAAAAGAACAAGAGAAGGTAAAGACTCTCTTCACTGAATCTCTTGGTGAGAAAAAAGTTATCGAACTCAGACCTCTCTCTCCTAGTGATCATCCAGTTGTGATTACGAAACCAGAGTTTATGAGAAGGATGAAAGAGATGCAGATGATGCAAGGTATGGATATGAGTATGTTACCTGACAGTCACAATGTCATAGTCAACACTAACCACCCACTCATAGCAACTAAGCTGCTTAAGATGAAAAGTGCTGAGAAGAAAACAGAATTCACACAGTACCTCTACATGCTTGCTAAGTTGAATCAAAAAATGTTGACTGGTGAGGAGATGAGTGATTTCATTGGTAAGAGTTTGAGCTTTTTAGAAGGAAAGTAGGTTCACACTTTGGTGTGAATATTATGATCTGTTACTGAGAAATCAAAAAGCTCCATGAGAAATCTTGGAGCTTTTTTTCTTTTTGACTCACACGCTTTAAGTTGAAGATCTAACTATCAACTCAATAAAATGGATGGATTCAATAATTCATATTGTTTAGTTTTAAATGCTTTGAACCCCTGTATCCTTTGACAGATAAGTGCCCAGTTAGGATTTGTAGATTTATCATTACGATTTAAAGTACCCATTATTTCTTCTTCTTGATGGTAGACGTAAAGGTCTTCTTCATAGATGGGTTGTACGTCATTGTCTTTCATCATTCGGTAAGCAAAGTCTATATCTTCGTATCCCCACTGGCCATCATACTTTTCATCATATCCTCCTACAGATTGTGCTTTAGCTTTTTCAAATATTGTATTACATCCATGGAAGAAGGCCCAAGGGTGAGTACTACGATCAAGATCTTCTAGATAGGGCAATCTTCGATCTAGTATTTGGTTATAATTTGATGAACTCGGGATAGGGCTTGCATTTGACAAGTTGATATCATTCAATGGTTCTATATCTTGTCTAAGTATGAATATCCGTTTGCCACAGAGCATTACATTGCTTTTGTTTTCTAGTTTCTCTCCTGTTATTTTGAGGTACGTTGGAGGGAGGATAATATCTGAATCCAAGGTACAAATCCACTTATACTTCGCTAATCTTAATCCTATATTCCTTGCTCTACAGAGTGCATAGGTTGATATTAGCTTCGGTTGTTTGACCAGATAGATGTTGAGACGGTCTACATATTTTTCATAGAGTTCATCTAGGTTTTCGCGGTCTGAATTATTGTCTATTAAGATGACCTCAAAGGGTATGGTATTAGTTTGCCATGCAAGAGATTTAAGTGTATTGTCTAATGCTGCTTTTCCGTTGAAGCAAGGAATGATGAAGCTTATCATGCTATCTGTGTGAAATTTTGGTAATGGTAACTTGCTAACTTGGACTTGACTTGGTTATTCACCAAGGCACTGTCGATCCCAAATCGATCTGCACCTATAATATCTGTTTTGGGGTTGTCGCCTATCATAATTGTTCGTCTTAGTTCTCTGTTAGAAAAACTCGTCATTGCTATGTCAAATATTAATCCATAAGGTTTGCCAACGTAGATGACTTGTCCTCCATTGGCCTCATATCTTCTTGCAACTTCCCCTGCACAATAATTGACCTTTCCTTCTAGAGTCTTTATACTGATGTCTGGGTTTACACATAGCAGAGGTACCTGCTTATTGATACAATACTCGAGGTTATGTTCTTCCATAAAGTGTTCTTCATAAGAGGTAACTAATAAGAAATCTATCTCGGTATAACAATCAAGTTTTTGATAGTCGAGTCCATCTAAGAGGTGATTATGTCGATCGTTACCTATTTTATAATATGTTTTTCCTAAGTCTATAGTAGGATCGGTAAGGAAGGTTCGTGTCGCCTTGCCTGAAGTCATAATGTCTTTAACACAATCAATTTGAATCTCCATCTCTTTCAATATCCCAATCAAGCTTTCTGCATTATCAGGCGTATTGCTCAATAGTACAATTTCTTTGCCTGCTTCATTAAGATCGTTAATTAAGTTATTAGCCAGTGGATATGCGGTTTCTCCATCCATCAAAACACCCCAAACATCTATAAGAAAGTAATCGTACTGTTCATAGAGTTCTTTCCAATCAGTCATAAGCAAGTACGTTTGCTTTACTTTTGAGTTCTATTAGATCTAAAAAGCCACTAAGTGTAATTTCTAATATTTTATTTATTTGATCTTTGGAATATTTGTTTGGGTTATAACTGATCCAAAGTACCTGCGATCCTTGTAATGTGTAGGGTCTTATGAACAGATCTTTGTCACAGCTCATATTTTTATCAAATGTCTCTCCATGGAAGTATCCTTCTGGTTTCTTTGAAAGGCTCATAATGTCACATAGATCATCGAATTCATCAAGATTACCCATATTTGAATATAATATCTTGCTAGGATAGCTTGGTATCTTTCCTTCTGATGATAGCAGCGAATAACTTAATTCTTTCCCCTTTACCTGTTTGAGTTGATTCATAATGAGTTCATTGGAGGCTTGGAGGCTATCTGGTCTATGTTCAAGTCTGAGTGGAAAAAACAAGACTAGTGGACCAGACGAAAAGAACAATTCACTCATTTTTAGATAGTGTCTTATATTCTTTGCAATCTCTATGGCACCTACTTCTCCACCAATCACCGTAGTATAGGCATATTGAAAAGCACTTAACAATAAAGAATCAAATTTTAATTTGTTCTGTTTTATTTTATTACTTGTCTTGTTCGTAAGGTCTATGCCCAATCTGAGTAAGAGGTTTTCTTGGTCTTTGTTTAAGTAGCTTTCTACTTCTTCTTTCTTCTCTTTTGTCTTAGTTTGCCAGTAGTTTAATTCATTTAAATCAACACTTCTATGGTCTTCCAGTATTGATTCGAGTTTGGCAGCAACATTGGTTTTTGGAAGATCTTGGTTAAGGAGAATCCTAGTTTCCAATAGTTTGAGAGTTAGTGCCATAGAGGCTCCGTCAGAAATAAAATGGTCAATCACAAAAATACAAAGCTGCTTAATCGGCGTATTACATAGGGTGATATGTATATGATAGTTTTGCTCTTTGAATATACTCTTGCTTTTCTCTCCGATCAGAGTCTGTAGATAGTCGGTACAATCTTCTATAGAAGCATTCATGGTAATCTCATCTACATTTATTAATTGTGAAGTTTGCTTATATACAACCTTTTTAAGCTTACGATCATACACTTGATGTAAATGCTCTTGAGTGTCAACAACATTACTGAGTGCTGTCTCTACTTGATGTTTGCTGAGGAAGATACCATTATTAAATTCGCAGACTATCCCTATGTTATACTCCCATTGGGAGAGATGGTTGATGTAGTTGTGTTGTATCGGAAGTAAACTTATCATTTGTCTCTATTTTTTATTAAATTTCTTTAGACTAGTGTTGCTTTATTTAATCCTAGCATGTCATGCACCTGGTCTCTTGAAACCTCTGATCCTTTGAAGAACTCCATTGCAAATATGGCTTGCTCGATAAGCATGGTTGCTCCATCATACACTTTTGTCACACCATTTTGATAGCACCATTTAGTGAATGATGTTTGGCCATTCCAACTGTAAGCACATTCTAAACAGATGGTATCTTGACCTAACACTCTTGTTGGTAGTGGTAGGAACGTTTTGTTGATACTCGATGAGGTAGCATTAATAACTATATCGTAGTTAGTGTTAGGTAGTTCGTCTAATAAGAATGTATCATCATAGTAAGAGTCGAAGTCAGACTTTAATTTTTTGAACTTTTGTGATTGCCGACCAGTCAGATGGAATAAGGAAGGACTTTCATTAAAGATCTGTTGGACTAATCCTCTGGCACAACCACCTGCTCCTATCAGTAGTACTTTTTGTCCTTCAAATTGTACATTGTTTATCGCCTTATTACTCACTACGAACCCAACACCGTCTGTGTTGTCGCCGACATATCTACCATTTTCATTTCTTATTACATTTACTGACCCTGCTATCTTAGCCCGTTCGGTCAACTCATCACAGATGTTGTATGCTGCTACTTTATATGGCAGTGTGATACAGATATCTGTAGTAGTATCTAGTTTCAATTCTGCCGTCTTTGTGTAAAACTCCTCTAAGCTTACGTCGAATACTTCAATAGCATTTTCCATTTCGATTGAATCGCAACATTCTTTATAGACAGTTACAAGCTTTGAATGATGAACCGGAGAACCCAAGTAGACCATTTTAAATGGTTGTTTATTTAACATTGTGTTTTTCATGATGTAAACATTGGTGTTTTTGAGGGGATATGTTTACTGCAATGTCCCAATGAACGTTATTAATGTCCGAAGGGTACAGATGACTATCTAAGCAGTGATAGCACTCTATGTTCTGTTTTTTTAACACCTTTCATTTATCATATTAGCTTTTTACTAATCTGTTATTCGTAACTTGTGTGACATAGAGTAATAAGCGAATCGTCAATAAAGAAAAAACAATGAGTAATACTAACCTATTCGTAGCTAGTCCAGAGGCAAAAGCAAAAGCAAAGAAATATAGAATGTATGCTATAGGCCTATGGGCATTGGCACTAATCCTACAAGCTATTGCTATTATTAAGTTAATCAGTGATGATACACTCATTATGATGATCGTTGCAATTGTTGTCATCTTAGCTATCGCTTTCTTTGGAGGACGATTCTGGAAGAAGAGTAACAAACTCGATCCTGCGTCTGAAAAGAATCCTATAAAGTTTTTATTGCAAAACCAACTTGGAGCAATCATGGGAGTCATGTGCTTCCTACCTATGGTCATTAGTATCTTTACAAGTAACTCTATCAGTGGTAAGACTAAGGCTATCGCTGGCACAGCTGCATCTGTCGCAATGACTGCAGCGGGTATCTCGGGTGCTGAGTTTGACTCTGCTTCAATAGAGAAATACTCTAAAGAAATCGAGGAACAAAATAAGACAGCATCTAAGCTGAACATCAATAGTGAAAATGTCTATTGGTCAAAGGCAGGGAATAAATATCATGCCTTTGAAGATTGTCAATACATCAAAGGAAAGGCGTTATCAAACGGTTCAATCAAAGAATCTTGGGAACAAAAAGGAATTTCAGAACTGTGTAAAGTTTGTGCTAAAAGATCTGCAAAGTCTGGTGCAGCTTCAGGTGTAAAGGGAGTCTTAGAAGGAGTTGGGAAGTAATAAGCTAAAACGATAAAACAAAAAAGACCAAGCTGAAACTTTTAGCTTGGTCTTTTTTATTGGCTCTTACTTTCTAGTTATAAGATGTTTCGGCAGAACCGTGCTTCGCTAATACATTGATAATGTCAAATGTTGTAACGATACCTTTAAGCTTTTGTCCTTCCGTGATTAAGATAGAGTGAAATTTGTTCTCTTTAAATACTTCTAAGGCAACTTCGATCCTATCTGTAGGTTCCATCTTGGCAAGTTTTGTTGTCATAATATCTGACACTTCTGCGGATTCTTCTTGAGGCAGATGTGCATCAGATTGCTCTCCTTCCATATAATAAGATCTTGTATATCCTAATATATCTACTGAGCTAACGATACCCACCAGCTCTCCTTGCTGAATGACAGGAAGATGATGGATACCTTCTCTTTCAAAGATTGCAATGACATCTGAGAGAGGATCATTTGGACTTACAGTAATGAGTTCTGTTGTCATGATTTTGCTGATTGGGTCATAGAGATTCATAAGCGATTGTTTTATTAATATAACATTAGATTATCTCTAAAGTTTAAGTGTAACAATGGTCTATAACCAAGCTTTTGGGTTTCTTAGGACTGATTTATGATACCAACTCTTCATCTCCTCCATAAATTAAATCCAGACGTCTAGTATTCCTCCCATCACTGCAAAGCAGATCAACCAATAGACGCTATTGAGTAAAATATTAGTTCCTTTCGTTTTTTGAAATAATCCTAGACAGATTACTACAGGTAATACGAACCCCACCGCAATGCCCATACCATGTAAAGCTCCATGCGGAAATGTATGAAAACTCTCAAAAACTAGCTCTCCATTCTGCACTCCTTTGTGAGTAATCTCAAGGATAAACTTCAAAAAGAATGCGACAATAAAGGATAACATCAATGCTGATCCGTAGATCAATGGTTCGTTTCTTCCCTTCATATCTTCTGCTGTAAAGTTCAAAGAAACTAACCACGGTTTTCCAAATAATGGACCGTAGTAGATTGCTCCTAAGATATTTGGCACAAGTGCCGCCACTATAATTGCTATAAAATTAAATTCAGGCATAATCTTCTTGTTTTTTGTTTAAGTATAAAAAATTAGATATTCAACCACCTGACGAGTGTACTTATTCAAATAGGACAAGATTGAGATTATTTTTTGATTTTTTTAGATTTAATCTTCTTTTAGATTATAGCCTCTTTAAATCAGCTATTTTTCTGATGCAATTTGAGATTACATTACGGAAGTAAAAAGAGTGGGAGAATTTACAGCAGTTGTCTTCGATCAGAGATGGTGGAATACTCTCATCTGTGAGGACCATTGCATTTGAAATTGTATCAAAGTTTCAAAGTGGGAGTTAGTTTACAGCAAGATACAGTTTAGGTAAACCGAAAGTCTCAGAGCTATTGGATAATGGAAATCACTATCTCTCTTTCAGTGAAAATTGTAGAGACATACTTACAGTAATCTTTCTGTTGAAAAAGGATTACTTTTTAAACCAAAAACGGATTACTCCTCCTCTCCTCTCCGACTGTCGTACTTGGTCCATGACCAGGATAGACCCTAGTCTCATCATCTAATACCATCAGTTCTCTTCGGATACTTGCAATCAGTGTATCATGATTTCCTCCCGGTAAGTCAGACCTACCAACACTTCCTTGGAAGAGGACATCCCCAGCAATGACCTGTGCAGATTCTCTATGATGAAAACAAACACTTGCTGGACTGTGACCAGGAGTAAAGAGTATCTCCAGTGAGGTCTCACCAAATTTGAGATACTCTCCTGGCACTAAAAATGTTGTAATCTTTGGTGATGGATCATATGGCACACCATACATTTTACCAGTCATCTCCCCTGCCTCAAGTACAATGGCTTCTCCTTCGTGTGCTTCTAGGTCGAGGTTATAATTCTCTGAGACAAAGGCATTGCCTAAGATATGATCTATATGACAATGCGTATTTACTAATCTTACAGGCGTCAATTCTTGAGCGGTGATATAGTCAGTCAATTGTTTTTGCTCAGTGAGATTATTACAGCCAGGATCTATGATGACGCATTCTTTTGTTGCATCTGAAATCACGTAAGTATTCTCCTGAAATCCATTGAATGTAAATGTTGCTACTTGCATAAGATTGAGTGTTTATTTTTAGATTAATGCTCTCTTACTTCGTCTTTTCCTGAAATGATAAATAGACAGAAAAAAGGAAAAAATCCGTTGATTCCAATTGCATACCAAATTGGTACGTCTAAGAGGAAAATTACCAAATAAAAAAGCATGAAAGAAAAGGCAACCTTCTGAGTTGGCCCACTGTCCTTTTTTAAGAGAGTTCTAAAATATGAGGAAATGGTTACAAGAAAAGCGATTAAACCTAAAAGTCCAGCACTTACCCAATAAAGTAAAAATTGATTGTGTGAATTGGCAGGACAAGTGAGATTTTTGCTCAAATAGACTTGCTCTAAATCACTCACTACATCGCCGATACCTACACCAAATAACCAATTATTTTGTATCAACTCCCATGTGTTGACCCAACTAAATATTCGCCTCACACTTGTGAAATTTCCATAGTCATACTGTGTGATGTCATGATTAAGATACAAATCCATTTCATAAAGCATATGATTATACCTCTTTGTGACTGCTGGTACATATTGGTAGAGAATCAGAGGCACTAAGACAAAACTGATTAGTATTCCTGTAGCTATGAGTGTTCGCCATCTTTTACTTTTTTGTGCTTGACCAAAAAACCAGAGAAGGAAAATGCTAAAAGCACTTATTGAAAACGCCAATTGTGCTCCTCTTGCTCCGATTAATACCAATGTCAGGAAGACAATGCTAAATGAAACTATTCCCTTGAGACTCATCTTTTCTTTCATCAAAAACCAGAGATGAATTAACCCTCCTATGCCAAGTAAGTAACCAAATTGCAGTCTATCCATAAATGGGCTGTAGATACCAAATGCTAGACGATTTGGATCTGGAGTAAAGTCTCGCAACCAGTCTTTACCTTCAAGGAAAACTGACAATGTCTCTTGAGGAATACAAAAAAGAATCATTGTCACAATACCAGCTGCGGTCAAACCATAAAGGTAGACTTCAAAGTAATCTCTGATCTTCTCTTTGAATAAATCTTGATTGACAAACACAGTCACAGGTATCAAAATATAGGCATTCTTTCTAAAGACCATATCTAATCCTAAGACTATATCCTCTGTATAAATGAGACTAATAGCAAGTGCTGCGAAAATTAAAATTGGTGAGAGTAGTGCCTTATTATCAGAGATCCTGTGATTGATAGGTGTTGCTATCCATTTGACAACTGTAACGAAAAATAAGACTCCAAGACACACAGAGTTAAGTCCTACAGAGAGTGGTAGGCTCAATAAAGTGCCTAACCAAAGTAGATGGATGGATTGGTTCAGTCTACGGGTATTCAATTCTGTAGTTGTGGTTCAAAATATTACTCTTTAAGAACTACTAAACCATTAAGAAATTTTAGATTGTCTTCTTTTAATTTTTCAAATTCTTGTGAATAACACCATGTCAACATTTGCATGGTTCCTTTCTCATTAGAATAGTAGTAACCTATATAAGTCAAGTCTACACCTTGAACTATACCAGACATTTTTACACAAAGTATTTCTTCACCATTAACTGTTCTGTATTCTTCTAAATCTTTAGTAAGTCCCTGTGCTCCTGATTTTGCGTTAGCATAGGCTACATCTCCTAACATTTCGAGTTCTATTGTTACCGGTTCAGTAATCAACATTGCCCAAGAATTAAGACTTTTCTTTACAAATTGATACTCTGCATATTGGTTAAGAGTAGACTTTTCAAAAGACCATTCTTTAGGGTTTATCCAAACTCCTATATCAAATACTTTACTTTTAACTAGGAAGCTATTTTCTGCTGCCTTTTCAAAAATTGCCTCATTTTTTGGTATTTCCTTGATTGATTCTTCTAAGTTGTTTTTATAAGTCCACGTACTATCTGGTTTCAATATCACCTCCTGTCCAGTCTCTGTTATAGCATGAATCTGAGCAAAAAGACATTGGTTAATTAAGAAAAAAAAGATGGTGATAACTGATTTCATATTACTTACTTTATCTAATCCTTATCCTGAAGATCTAATGCGATATTGAGTTCTACCAATTGGTCCTTAGCGATTAGACTTGGACTATTAATCATGACATCTCTACCTGAACTATTCTTAGGGAAGGCGATGAAGTCTCTAATCGAGTGTTGTCCATTCATTACAGCACAGAGACGGTCGAAGCCAAATGCCAAACCTCCATGAGGTGGTGCTCCATACTCAAATGCTCCCATTAAGAATCCAAACTGATCTTCTGCTTCCTCCTTTGTGAAGCCTAAGAGGTCAAAGTTTTTAGATTGGAGTGCTCTATCGTGGATTCTTATTGATCCTCCTCCTATCTCACTTCCATTGATCACGAGGTCATAGGCATCTGCTCTCAAGCTTTTCATTGATTCATGATCTCCTGTGAGCATCTTATCCATATCCTCCTGCTTTGGTGAGGTGAATGGATGGTGCATCGCATGGAATCTCTCACTGTCTTCATCCCACTCTAAGAGTGGGAAGTCAACTACCCAAAGCGGCTTAAAGTCTCCCTCTTTTATAAGGTCAAGTCTCTCTGCCATCTCTAGCCTAAGGATATTCATTTGCTTTTGTGTCTTCTCTTTCTCACCTGTCAAGATGAGTACCATATCTCCCGCTTCCGCTGAAAAGACATCTGTCTTCCATTCATTGAGTACCTCGTCTGAGTAGAATTTCCCAATTGAAGATTTCACTTCATCATTTGGAAGGTACTTGATATTGACAAGTCCCTTGGCTCCGACTTGCGGCCTCTGCATCCACTCTGTCAATTTTTTGATATCCTTATTTGAATATTTATCTGCTGCCCCTTTGGCTACGATCGCTACGGTGTACTCGCTGTCATCAAATACTTTAAAATCATGTCCTTTGACTCTGTCACTGACATCAACAAACTCCATATCAAATCTGATATCTGGCTTATCGCTACCATATCTTTCCATCGCTTCATCGTATGACATTCTAGGAAACTTTGGTAAGTCTATTTGCTTGAGATCTTTAAACACTGATCTTGTCAATCCTTCAAATGTATTGAGGATGTCTTCTTGTGTTACAAATGCCATCTCGCAATCTATCTGTGTAAACTCTGGCTGCCGATCTGCTCTCAAATCTTCATCTCTAAAACATTTGACTATTTGAAAGTACTTATCCATACCTGCCACCATCAAGATTTGTTTGAATGTTTGTGGTGATTGTGGCAACGCATAGAACTCTCCTGGATTCATTCTACTGGGTACTACAAAGTCTCTTGCTCCCTCAGGAGTACTTTTGATCAACACCGGTGTCTCTACCTCGATAAAGTCTAAGTCTGAAAGATACTTCCTTGTCGCTATTGCGAGTTGACTTCTGAAGATAAGGTTTCGTTGTACATTAGGCCTTCTGATATCTAGATATCGATATTGCATACGGATATCATCTCCTCCATCTGTCTCTTCTTCAATGATAAATGGTGGCACCTTTGATCCATTGAGTATCTCCAATGATGAAGCGATAATCTCAATATCTCCCGTTGGACGATTCGGATTCTTACTACTCCTCTCGCTGACAATTCCTTTTACCCTGATGACAAATTCTCTGCCTAGTTTTCTTGCTTGCTCACAGAGTTCAGCGTTGTCATCCATGTTGAAAACTATTTGCGTAATACCATATCTATCTCTCAAGTCTACGAATGTCAATCCTCCTAAGTCTCTACTGATCTGAACCCAACCACTTAGTGTGATTTCTTGACTGATATGATTGCTCCTTAGCTCTCCGCAATTATGACTTCTGTACATATTCTATTTAATTTTAATGCAAATGTAAATCTTTCCTTCATCTTTTCTATTGTTTCTATAAGATACGAATAGTGTATAAGTCTGTTTTTCCTACTGTATTATATTGTCACAAAATCTGTTGTAGTGGAATTTAATGTTTAAACAATCCGTTTAAATGAATTGTAGTACGTTAATTAGATTAGGTTATAATAAAGTCTAGGGTGAGTATGAGTAGTTACGATTTATTAATCCAGAGGTTAGATCAATTTATTCGAAAATTTTACCTCAATAAGGTGATTCGAGGAACCCTCTATTCCATTGGTCTTATCCTTGCCTTATTTCTAGTCTTCAGTTTGCTCGAGTATCAGTTCTACTTTGAGAGAACCGTTAGAAAAATAATGTACTTATCTTTTATTGGTGTCAGTTTTGTTGCTTTAGTTTTTTTGGTGTTTAACCCACTTCTCAAATATTTTAGTCTTGGCAGTAGAATTAGTCATACACAAGCTGCAGATATTATTGGTAATCACTTCGCAAACGTCAAGGACAAGCTTCTCAACATCCTCCAGCTTAAGAATCAATCAGGAGGAAGTAAGATCAACTCAGATCTGATTGAAGCAAGTATAGAGCAAAAGACTGACGGACTAAAGTTAGTACCATTCAAAACTGCGATAGACCTCTCTTATAATAAGAAGTATGCAAAGTTTGCTTTACCGCCATTCTTAATCCTACTTGGATTGCTTTTCGGAGCACCATCTCTAATTAAAGACAGCACTCATCGTATTATCAATAATGACAAGGAATTCGAAAAAGAAGCTCCCTTCCATTTCATTTTAGAAAATGATAACATTGAAGTTCTCCAATCTGAAGATGTGGCCATTACAGTCAAGGTCGATGGTACCACCCTTCCAGAAAATGTATTCGTTGATTTAGAAGAAATTCAGTACGAACTCAAGAAGATTGATCGTGATATTTTTACTTATACCTTTAAAAATGTCCAAAAAGATACCAAGTTTAGGTTATTTTCTGGAGAATTCTACTCTACTGAGAAGTCTTTAGTAGTTCTCCCAAAACCTAGTGTGGATGAGTTTAGAATGTCCTTAGACTATCCTAGCTACACTGGACGTAAAGATGAAACTATCAATAATATAGGTGACGCCTTTGTTCCACAAGGAACCGTGATTAAGTGGTCCTATGACACTCAACATGCAGATGATATTACGCTTCGATTTAATTCTACTAATAAGATTCTAAAATTCAAAGAGAACCGTAAAAATTCATTTACTACTACTCAACGTGTAATGAATAGTGATCTTTATACGATTGGCATTGCAAATCAACATGTATTTGAGCCCGACTCATCAATCTATACTCTCAGTGTATCTCCAGATAACTTTCCTTCTATCACGGCTGAAGAGTTTATGGATAGTACTAACAATCAAGTCAAATACTATGTAGGAACTGCTTCAGATGATTACGGCTTAACAAACCTTACATACAATTACACAATTACAAATGGTTCTGGTCTACAAAAGAGTACGAATAAAATACCTATCCCAAAGTCCCCTAGTACAGAGTGGACCTATGAATATGTACTCGATGTCAGACAATACAAACTTGAACCAGGAGACAAACTCACCTACTACTTCGAAGTAGCTGACAATGATGGTATCAACGGAAGTAAAAAGTCAAAGACCCAAGTGATGACATTTGCCAAGCCTACAGTTGAGGAATTTGAAGAAGAAGAAGATCTCAACGAGGAAGAAGTCAAAGACAAGGTCGAAGAGGCAATTAAAGAGTCAAAGAAACTCAAGGACGAAATTCGTAAGATGAGGGAACGACTTTTGGAAAAGAAAGAACTCAGTTGGCAAGAGCAAAAAGAATTAGAAAAACTGTTAGAGAAGCAAAAGGAGATTGAAAAAATGCTTCAGGAAGCAAAGGATGCATTCCAGAAAAATCTAGAGAAGCAAGAAGAGTTCAATAAACCTGAAGAAAAGATTCAAGAGAAGCAAGAGCAAATCAATGAGATGTTTGAAGAGGTAATGGATCAAGAGATGAAGGACCTCATGGAACAGATCCAGGAACTCATGCAAGAACTTGATAAAGATGAGATGATGGAATCTCTCGAAGAGTTCGAAATGCAAGAAGAAATGCAGGAAATGGAGATGGATAGACTCCAAGAAATGTTCAAGCAACTTGAATTTGAGAAAGAAATGAACGAACTTATGGAAAAGTTAGAGGAACTCGCTGAAAAACAGGAGAAACTCGCTGAAGAAACTGATGAAGAGAAGAAGCCAACAGATCAACTTAAAAAGGAGCAAGAGAAGGTAAATGAAGAGTTTGAAAAATTAAAAGAAGAGTTAGAAAAACTCACTGAGGACAATAAAGAACTAGAATTTCCTAAGAAGCTTGACAAAGAGCAAATGGAAGAAGACTCAGAGGATGTTCAAGAAGAATTGAAAAAGTCTGAAGAACAACTAGAGAAGAAAGAAAACTCTGGAGCTAGTAAGAGCCAGAAAAAAGCGGCAGGTAAGATGAAGAAGATGGCAGGGAATTTGCAATCTTCTATGGAAAGTGGACAAGAGGAAGCATTCGAAGAGGATATGCAAGCCTTACGTCAACTGCTTGAAAATCTTATTACTCTCTCTTATGAAGAAGAGAATTTGATTGAGGAGCTAAAATCTAGTGTTCCTAATACACCGAAGTATGTTGAACATACTCAATATCAGTTCCAACTTAAAGAAGATTTCGAACTGATAAGTGATAGTCTATATGCACTGACTAAGAGAATAGACCAGATTGAAACCTTTGTCACTGAAAAGCTTGTAGAGACTGAGAGGCGAATGGAAAAGTCTATTGATGACTTAGAGAATCGTAAAAAAGCAGACGCAGCTAATAGCCAGAGAAGAGTAATGACTAATCTCAATGACTTAGCCCTCATGCTTGCAGAATCTATGCAACAGATGCAGGAGCAGATGGGTATGAGTATGCCGGGCAATCAACAATGCAATAAGCCAGGTGGGTCCGGACAAGGAAAGTCTGGCAAAAAACCGTCTGATAAGATCTCTGATGGTCAAGAGGAGCTGGGTGAAGGCCTCAACAAGATGGCCGGCAAACAAGGTAAGAAGGGTAAAGATGGAAACTCTGCTAAAGATTTTGCCGAAGCTGCAGCTAAACAAGCAGCTCTCAGAAAAGCCTTAGAAGATGCCAGAAAAGAACTACAAGAGCAAGGACAAGGGGGAGAGTCGTTGAAAGAAATGCAAGAAATCATCGACTTGATGAATAAGATAGAAGAAGACCTAGTAAACAAAAAATTGAATAATGAGTTATTAAAACGTCAGCAAGACATTGAAACTCGTTTACTTAAAGCAGAAAAAGCCGATAGGAAGAGAGAGAAGGATAATAAAAGAAAGGGAGAGACGGCAGAGCAAATCATTAGAGAGCTCCCGCCTGAACTTCAGGAATATTTAAAACAGAAAGAATCAGAAATAGAACTCTATAAAAAAGTATCTCCAGACGTGTATCCTCACTATCAAAAGATGATAGAAGAGTATTACAATGCCTTGAAGAATAACTAGAGAATTCCGAAGATTTCATTATTTAAAGAGACTATTGTGACTATGAGTAATATCTTTAAAATAACATCATGCCGAAGCCAAATCGGTAGACTGGAAGATTATGTATCTGACATCAGCAAGGAGTTCAATGTGGACTCTAATAAGTATCCAGATATTTTAATCAGTCTAACAGAGGCTGTAAATAATGCCATTATTCATGGTAATTCTAATGATGTCTCAAAATGTGTTGATATCATCTGTAAGTGTAAAGAACAATTCTTGACTTTTACAATTAGTGATCAAGGCGAAGGTTTTAATCCAGAACAGCTAAGTAATCCCCTAGATGAAACAAATATTGCGCTTGAAGGAGGACGTGGAGTACTGATTATGAAAAGTCTTTGTGATGAAGTGCAGTACAAAAATGATGGTCGTACAGTAGAAATGACCTTCAATCTCAAAGAGTGTGACTAGAAATATAGAGTTCTTTGTTGAAGATATTCAATTTGAAATAGCCAAGGATCGCTATGCCCAATGGCTCAGTACAATCCTTACCAAAGAATACCAATATAAGAGTTACGAAATCAATTACATTTTCTGTAGTGATGAATACCTCCATACTTTGAATGTGGACTACCTCAATCATGACACCTATACTGATATCATTACCTTTCCATTAGAAGTAACAGAGCATCTTATCAGGACTGATATCTTTATCAGCATCCCTCGCATTAGAGAGAATGCTGCCTTATACAATCAATCAGAATCTGATGAGCTCCTCAGAGTAATGGCACACGGCCTACTTCATCTCTTCGATATGAATGATAAAACAGAGGCTGAGAAAGCCGCGATGAGAGAGGCTGAGAGTAAATTGATTTCTCTATTTCATCAGCTATGATAAAGCCGTTTTGTTCAACTTGAACGTTGATGTACCCTATTTTTACTATCTTGGCTTGTACAAAACAAAGCTATGATGAGTAAACAACTTTTATTGTCTAGTATATTCGCTCTTCTCTGTTTGGGTAATCTTCGAGGTCAGGATGCAAGTAATACTAGCCCTCATTATAAACATCAGATAAAGGTTAATTCTTTTTACCTCATCTCTAGTACAGCAATTGAGGGATCTTACGAGTATCTGATCAACACTAGATCTAGTATTGGAGTCTCAATCTCTAGTACTTTAGATAATTCTCGCGATGATTTAATCTGGGTCATGCCGTACTACAAATTCTTCTTTGAAGATATCTACGGTATAGATTTCTTTGTAGAGCCTCACCTCCTTTTTGGTCAGGACAATAGTAATTATTTTACCCCTTTAGAAGAATCATTTGCTTTTGGTACAGGCCTTTCTATTGGTGGAAGACATTATAGAAAAAGACTAGTTGTTGAACCAATAATCGGAGTAGGTAGAGTATTAAATAGTTACGATGGTAGTTATACTACATACCCAAGAGCAACAGTCAATATCGGTGTTGCTTTCTAGTTAATCTTGTTCCACGTGGAACATACTGTTAATTTTTCTATTCTTAATTGACTAATTTACCGCATATGTCAAATAAACTCTCCACCATCGTCATAACTCTTCTCCTTGTTTGTCTTAACACACTTATTTATTGCCAAAGTGTTACTGATGAGGAAGTGAGATTAAAGCATGAGATTAAAGTGAACACCCTTTTCTTAATCCCTGGTTTTTCATTTTTAGATGCTTCTTATGAGTATACTTCATACAAAAACAATTCATCTGTCGGTATTACTGGAGGGATCAGTCTCCAAGAATCTAATCTCAAGTATAGATATCTAATGCCATACTACAAAGTGTTTTTTGATGACAACTTAGCTAAAGGTTTCTTCTTAGAGACACACCTATTATTGGGAAGAGAAATTGATTCCTTCAGAGATACGAACAGTTTCGCATTTGGAGGTGGTTTAGCTATTGGAACGAAATTTAAACGTGACATAGTCGTAGTAGAAACATTGCTTGGAATGGGTCGAACACTCAATGAGTACGATGGATTTTATGAGTTCTATCCAAGGATTGGATTAAATTTCGGATTAAGCTTGTTTTAAACCTTTTCGTCAGGTGTCTGACGGTAAATACAATGACTAAACGATTTTCTTAATAGTATTTACAAATCATGTAATCCACTAAGTACAATGGTAGCAGTTATTTGCGCTATATGAGACCAACTCCTTATCATAAAGATGTTCCACGTGGAACACTTATTGCACCTCTGAGACTTTAAAACAATCATCTCTAGTTCCACGTGGAACATCTTTATTTTTACTCAGATGAATTGCAAAATCAATCTATCTTTGAGCTCTAATACTATTTAACTATGACTATTTTAAAATCCTACCTCGGCTTGACGATAACTTGTCTTCTCTTGACTGTAAGTATTACAGCACAAGAAAACACAAACACTAGTAAGTTTAGACAACTTGAGCAAGATCTACCAACTCCAAATACTTACAGAACTGGGTCTGGTGCTCCAGGGCATCAATACTGGCAACAGAAGGTAGATTATAAGATGTCAGTAGAGATAGATGATGATAAGCAAACATTGACAGGAACTGAAACAATTACCTATACTAATAACTCACCAGATAGATTAGACTATCTCTGGCTGCAACTTGATCAGAATGTAAGAGCTCAGGACTCTGATAGCTATAAGATATCTACCTCTTCACTCTCTGAGAAGGTATCCACTAACCAACTTAAAAATCTAGAACCTTGGTTTGATGGTGGATTTAAAATAGAGTCAGTGACATCTGAAAACAAAGACATTGACTATGTTATCAATAAGACAATGCTTAGAATTGATTTAGATAAGCCTCTCAATACTGGTGAAACATATACTTTCTCAATAGACTGGTGGTACAACATCAACGATAGAATGCAAATCGGAGGAAGATCAGGATTTGAATATTTTGAAGATAACAATAACTATCTGTATACGATAGCTCAATATTTCCCAAGACTCTGTAAGTACAATGATATCTACGGATGGCAAAACAAACAATTCTTAGGAAGAGGAGAGTTTACTCTTGAATTTGGTGACTATGAAGTTTCAATAACAGTACCCTCTGATCACCTTGTTGCATCTACTGGAACACTCCTTAATCCAGAAGAAGTACTGTCTACAGAACAAAGAAATAGACTAGAACAAGCGAGAAAGGAATTTGTAGATCCAGTGATTATAGTTACCCAGAGTGAAGCAGAAAGAGCAGAGAAGTCAAAGTCAAAAAGTAAGAAGACTTGGATCTTCCAAGCAGATAATGTACGAGACTTTGCATTCGCTACATCTAGAAAGTTTATCTGGGATGCAATGGCTGTAGAGCAATCAGATGGTAGTACAGTTATGGCAATGTCAATGTATCCTAAAGAAGGGAATCCTCTCTGGGAACTCTATAGTACTAAAGCCGTAGCACATACGCTTAAGTGGTATTCTCATTATACGTTCGACTATCCCTATCCAGTTGCTTGGTCGATTAATTCTAAGAGAATTGGAATGGAATATCCTATGATCTGCTTTAACTATGGTAGGGTAGAGGAAGATGGTACCTATAGTAAGCGAACAAAGTATGGTATGATCTCTGTAATTATCCATGAAGTAGGACACAACTACTTCCCAATGATTGTAAACTCTGATGAGAGACAATGGACATGGATGGATGAAGGTCTCAATACATTTGTACAATATCTTGCTGAACAACAATGGTCTAGAAATTATCCTTCTAGAAGAGGACAAGCTTATAAGATAGTTGACTACATGAAAGGTGATAAGTCTAATATTTCCCCAATCATGACAAATTCAGAATCTATCTTTCAATTTGGGAATAACGCATATGGTAAGCCTGCCACCGCACTCAATATCTTGAGAGAATCAGTGATGGGAAGAGAACTCTTTGATCATGCATTTAAGACATACTCTCAGAGATGGATGTTCAAACATCCAGCACCAGCAGATTTCTTCAGAACGATGGAAGATGCATCAGCAGTTGACCTAGATTGGTTTTGGAGAGGATGGTTCTATACAACTGATCATGTAGATATCGCAATAGAAAATGTTAGCCACACAACTCCAAGCAGTTTTGATCCTGATGTTGAAAAGGCAAAGACAAATGCTGAGCCGCAACAAATAGATATTACGACATTGCGCAATCAATCTGCTATCCAAGAAACATATGAAGAAAAGGATAGCAAGTTGATTGACTTTTACTCAACTTATGATCCATCAAAAGTCTATGAATTTGAAAGAGATGCTTATAAGCAAAAGAAAAAGAATCTCACTGGATCTGAAAAAGAAGCTATCAAATCCAATAAACATTACTATCAAATAGACTTTAGTAATATCGGAGGATTAGTAATGCCTATTATTGTAGAGTTCAAATATGTAGATAATTCAACAGAAATATTCAGAATACCAGCTGAAATCTGGAGTAAGAATTCAGAATCAATATCAAAAGTGTTTACGACAAAAAAAGTTGTGAGTCAAATAACATTAGACCCATACTTAGAAACAGCTGATACAGATAGAGGAAATAACTATTATCCCCCTAAGTCAGAAATGTCTAGGTTTGAAGTCTATGAAACTAAGCAACAAAACAAGCAAAATTTAATGCAAAAGGCTAAGTAGTTGATTTTTATACCTAATAATAGGTATTTATTTAACTTAATTTGAATTTAAAAACTGCTCTAGAATCTTATTAAATTCCTCTGGTCGTTCCATCATAGGTGCATGTCCACACTTAGGGATGAAGTGAAGTTCGCTGTTCTTGATTTTCTCTTTAAATTTCTCGGCGACAAAGTGTGGAGTAATCGTATCATCTTTACCCCAAATCAATAATGTTGGAATAGTAATCGTATCAAGTCTATCTTCGACATTGTGTCTGATAGCTGTCTTCGCAGTGATAACTAGTCTGATTGCCTTATTTTTATTATTGACAAGTTCATAGATCTCATCTACCATTTCTTTAGTAACTACACTATCAGGATCATAGAATGTGAGACGTGTTTTTTCTTCTATATAATTGTAATCACCTCTACGCGGAAATGTATTACCCATACTATCCTCGAATAGTCCGCTACTTCCTGTCAAAGTTAAAGTCTTGTATTTTTCCGGACTACGAAAAACTACAAGTTGAGAGAGATGGCCACCAAGTGAATTACCGAGAACATTGATATTAGAGTAACCCTTCATTTCTACGAAACCTTCGATGTAATCAAGCAAACCACCGAGTCCAGTTTCCTTAAGAGGCATATCGAAGATTGGCATAATAGGAAGCACAACGTTATACGACTTACTAAACTTCTCTATTAAACCCGTAAAATTACTTAAGGATCCCATGAGACCATGGAGTAATAGTAGAGTTTTCTCACCACCTAACGATTCATAATATTGATACC
>Ga0114957_1001387_pt1 | contig 26705 bp, 27 predicted proteins | sample BantaG_FD_87175 | JGI IMG/M metagenome (GOLD analysis project Ga0114957, IMG submission 87175) | Marine algal microbial communities from Bantry Bay, Ireland - BantryBay_4 metaG | ecosystem: Host-associated > Algae > Red algae > Unclassified | place: Bantry Bay, Ireland | collected 2014-11-21
ATAACGAACCTTCGCTCCAACGTTAAGAAAGTTTAATGTGAATTCATCTTTTTGAAATTCGTACTTAAATCCACTTAGAAAAATTTGAGTTTTAGGGTTGAGGTTAAACCCAAAAACTGCTCCACCACCTGCAGAGAATCCTTTTAAGTCATCACCTTCTACATTGCCAGAAAGCACATCCCCAATTCCCTTACCATTTAAGTTAAGCCCAGCTGAAAAACTTCCTCCAACAAGAAAATACTTAAAGTCACTCCCATGATCCATTCCAGTGAGGGAGTGGGTGAGTCCTTGAGTATTAATTGAATCCTGCAAGTATGTTCCACTATCAATGCTGTCTATTTGTTCTTGACCTTCAACTTCAAGGTCTCCAAGTAAATCTTTAACTAAGTCTCTTTCAACATTGCTCCAATTGGCGCTAGGAGTATAAATGATATTCTCAAGATCAATTTCAAAAAACTTTTGAGCAAAGACATTTGAGCATATAGTAAGGCAGGCCAATAATAGGTGAACTTTCTTCATTGTAACTATTTCCATTTCTAAATTTTAGGTTAACTTAATTGTAAGGCAGGTCTCACAAGTACTTGTTTTACTACTGATAATTGAGTTTTTAGTAAGACAAAATAGCGCCTTGAGTGATGAGTGCCATTAAATATTGCTACTGCAGGACGACTCATAAACAATAATTCTTGCTAGCGTGATATTTTATGAGAGTTGAGTGCATTCTGAGCTGTCTTTTGATAGCCTCATATTTAAAGAGTTAATCTAAATTAAAAGTAAGAGAGTTATGAAAAAAGTAAAGGTTGTCATTGCGCAACTTGGTTCACCTAAGACTCCTAAGGTCTCAGATGTTCGAGTTTATTTAAAAAAATTCTTAGGAGATCCTAGAGTTGTTGATATAAATCCATTTCTTTGGAAGATTATCTTGAATCTAGTGGTCTTACCTTTTAGGCCAAGTAAATCAGCAAAAGCATATGAACGTATCTGGGACGATAAAACTAAAACTTTTCCTTTGGTCCAAACTACTTTCGATTTTGTTGAAAAGCTAAAAGTAAAACTCGAAAGTGATGAGGTTGAAGTTGAAGCTTGTTTCCTTTTGAGCTATCCAACTCCTAGTGATGCCTTTAAAGTTTGGAGTGAGGAAGATCCCTCTTCAAGAGCTGATAGCGTTTTACTCTTACCCCAGTTCCCTCAATACTCAGAAAGTACGATTGCCTCCGTTTTTGATAATGTGAGTGAAAGTATGAAAAGCCTTGTGAACTTTCCACACATCAACTTTATAAGATCTTTTCACGACTCTAAAGCTTTTATCGATAATTATGCTCGCTTAATTAATGAGAACATCGATGGCGCAGATGAGTTGATAGTTTCCTTTCATGGAATCCCTCTAAGGAGAGTTTTAGATAAAGGAGATGTTTATTACGAACATTGCTTTGAAACTTTTTTCTTATTAAAAGAGAGAGTAAATTTTGACCCTGCACATATTCATTTTAGCTTTCAAAGTCGTTTTGGTTCAGAGCAGTGGTTAGGGCCTGCGACTACAACTGTGGCCATGGACCTAGCGAAGAAAGGGCGGAAGAAAATTGCTGTTGTTTGTCCAAGCTTTACAGTTGATTGTCTTGAGACAACTGATGAAATAGGTACTGAGTTAGGGGAAGAACTAAGTGAATTTGGTAGTGAGGTGAGCGTCGTACCTTGCTTAAATACCGATGAGTCTTGGTGTGAAGATTATGCAAAGTATATACAGACTCAAATTTATGGATCAGAACAAGACAAGAGAGATCTATCTTATACAATTGATAAAACTATGATTAAAAAGAATATTCCAAAACAAGAAAGAACTTCTGAGCCTTTAACTCCTGAGATGAAAGGAACTTTGAAAATAGTTTTTCTCTCTATCTTTTTAGATCTCATAGGCTTCTCTATTATCTTTCCACTTTTTCCCACTCTTATTAAGTACTATTTGGAAGCTGACCCTAATAGCATGCTTCTTAATTTTATTTGGGGGAATTTAGAAAGCCTTTCAGTCGCGGGAGCAGATGGGAGTTTAAACTTTGGTCCAATCGCATTGTTTGGAAGTATTCTAGGCGCTCTTTATTCATTGCTTCAGTTTATTGCTTCTCCTTTTTGGGGAAGTCTCTCTGATAGAATAGGACGAAAACCAGTCATGATTTGGAGTGTGTTTGGATTGATGATTAGTTATGTCTTATGGTTTTTCTCCGGAAGTTTTGCCGTCTTAGTCGCAGCTCGAGTAATAGGTGGGATTATGGGAGGAAATATTTCGACGGCAACTGCAATCGTTTCAGATATTACAGATAAAAAAAGAAGATCTAAGGGAATGGCTTTTGTTGGAATAGCCTTTGCGTTAGCTTTTACGTTAGGACCTGCTCTAGGGGGGCTTCTTTCAATTATTGATTTAACAAAAATTTACCCAAGCCTTGAAGCTTATGGTGTAAATCCTTTTTCAGTACCGGCATTACTAGCTGTTTTATTAAGTGCTTTTAACCTTTATTTCATTGCTAAAAACCTCAAGGAAACTCATAAGCCAGATTCTAAAAGAATTGCCCGCACATCTAATCTTGCAAAGTTATTTAAAGGGTTGCCTTACCCTGGTGTCAATAAAGTAAACTTTTCAAACTTTATTTTTGTCTCAGCGTTTTCAGGAATGGAGTTTACTTTAACTTTCTTGGCCGTTGAGAGACTAGGGTTTAGTTCACTTGATAACGGAATTATGTTTATCTTTATTGGTTTCGTATTGGCCATGGTTCAAGGTGGTTTTGTCCGAAGACGCGCTCATGAGATAGGTGAGGCAAAGGTGGCAAGCATGGGTTTAATCACTTTGATTCCAGGCTTGCTATTGATAGCTTTTGCTTACTCCACTTGGATGCTTTATTGTGGATTATTTTTCTTGGCCTGCGGCTCAGGTATGATTGTTCCAACCTTAACCTCACTCGTTTCTTTTTATTCACCTGAAGAAAACCAAGGTGAAGCATTAGGGATATTTAGATCACTGGGTGCCTTAGGAAGAGTAGTAGGCCCTTTGATTATTGGTATTGTCTACTGGAGGTTTGGCTCCGTTTATCCATATCTTGTCGGGTGTTTAATAATTTTAATACCACTTTTAATTATTCGAACTTTTCCGAAGGTTTCTCATCACTAGATAGCGGTGCTCCATATTGATGACAGGCTTCTTTAAGATAAATCATTGATTCTGTGCATTTGTTGCATTTAGGAAAATTAATAGCTTTGTTCTGGCACTGATTTTTTGCAGTAGAGCAAGATAGTATAATAAAAATTCCAAAAAAGAGCTTCATATCTTAGCAAGGATAAAGTTTGATCCCTTAGAAATCAAGAAGTTAAAAGCACAGTGCCACTTATTCATTGCATGCAAAGGGAAGAATTTGGCCCTATTTGTTGTTAATTCATACTGGTGAGACAATAGGAGGATGAGAGATTTATCAATTTTTGTTATTTTTATTATTTTTACTAGTTGTGTGCCAGAAAGCTCTGTTAAGCTTGCCACTGATCGTAGCTTAGCTTCAGATCAAAGTGATAATGGTGATGATCACCAAGATAACGGTTATGGTGACTCAGAGAGTATAGCAGTTATAGCTACAACCAGCTCTACTTCTTTATCAACGAAACTAAGTGAAAGTTTGATTGTTCCAGTACAAATCAAAGCTTTAGACTCTTACTCTGGTTCCCAAGTGTCGTTAGCACTAGACTCAAGTAGCGTTAGCTCGAACTATATAGATATAAATTTGGATCAAAGTAGTCTTGCAATCGAGAAAGGTGAAACAAAAACTGTTAATATCACTATCACTACAGAGACAATGGCAGAGTCTTTTTCGGGAAAAAATCTAAAGCTCACGGTCTCAGATAATAATAGCGGTAAGAAAAGTATTGAACTAACCTTAGATTTAGAAGTAAAGCCTGAGGTGGAAATTAAAATTTTGGCGGTAGGTAGTCCTTATATTTACTCTATTCCTAATAAAAATAATATATGTTTCGGAAAACACTTTTTGCCTATAAAGAAAGACTCACAAGGCGTACAACTACCTCCCGAAGCCTTACCAGTAACAGTGACGGTTAAAAATATGACTTCAGAAGTAAATGCAGATAGAACTTTTTGTCTTCACACAAGCGGAAGGTTTGGGCATTGTAATACAGGAGCAGATCAACTAACTACAGTAGGGCAGGTTTACACCCCTAGGTCTGGTAATGCTAGTGTAGATGTGGCATTGTTTTATAATCATGAAGATAGTTCAAATGATAATAATAGCAGGAGACTGCACTTTAAAGTAGATCGAGGGGATGAAAGTAGTGAATGTCCAGATTAAGAAAATTCTATTCATTTTTCTCATGTTTTTAAATGTTTCTTTTGCTGGTACGAAGTACTTTGTTCCGAATATGGTCTGCCAAGATTGTGCTAACAGCATCACAAAAAGCTTAAAGAAGAACAAGAGAATAAAGACTGTAAATTTTGATGTACCTAAAAAAACTTTCAGCGTTATTTTTAGTGAGGGATCAAAAGAGCTTACTCCTGAAGAAATCAAGGCCGTGAGCGAAGATGTCGGGTACTCAATAATAACGAAAAAAGTTAAAGCCAAGGCCCTTCAGTAACTAAAAAAATATCGAAATTATTATCTAAGCAAAATTTAAATTTTTCTCAATAAGCCTACTATTACTGCTTATTTCGTTGACCTCTGCGATTTTTACTGCTATGCATTCTAATTAAGTAAGTTTATTTGAGTTTAGGCTCGAATCATTTTTGTATATGATTTAGATAATGCTAGGGGAGCTTGTCATGAAATTTTTTAAGTTGTTGATTTTAGGTGCATTATTTTCAGCATCATTATCATTCGCTAATTCCTTAAAGGTTTCTAATGCTTTAAACTTTTCTTCTAAAGCTCTCAGTAGTCTTTACAGTGTTACTAATAAGCATAAGGCTTTTAATTTTAACGGCTGGAATAATTGCTCCGTTTTGCATTCAGAGTTTGAAGTTAAGAAAGTTTCAAACCTTTTTGACCTAGAAAACGTTGAGGATATTAAATCTTACATTTTTAAGATGGAAAACAAAAATCGCAAATACTGGAAAGAGAAGTACGGCTTAAGTCTTAAAGAGAGTAAACTTTACTCTTTTGAAAATTTTATCAGAAGCACGCTATATCCTAATTTAAATAGTCTTGTTGATAGCATTTATTGTTTTCAAAAGTTAGGGAGAGATTTAAATAAATCAAAAGCAAGAAAAGAAATAATTTCTAAATTAAACAGCACAACTAAAAATCTAAGTATTTTCGTTTATTATGAGGATGGCTTTGATTCTGAAAGCTCAAAGAGTGCAACTCGTTTGATATCAATTTATCTTTTAGATAAATCTAAGAAAGAGTTTTACGCTCTTAAAGGAACAGAGCGCTTCTAGAGATTACATTAATTTATGTGGAAGGCTTTCGATTCTTCCTTCTTGTGTAATCTCTATATAATCTAACTTTCGTTGAAGCTCAGGAATATCAATTGCGCCTGCATAGGTAAGCCCTGATCTCAGGCCTCCTATAATATCTGCGATAATTTCATGTTCATTTGAATTGAAAGGAACTTGAGTAGAAACCCCTTCAGCAGTTTTCCATTCAGGCATTTTTCCACCTCTATGTTCTTCTTGGACTGCGTGGCTTGCCATTCCTCTGTACTTTTTAAATTTTGACTTACTTCCATCTGGGTTTTCTTTTTCAAAAACTTCACCTGGAGTGGGAGTCGTGCCTGCAAGCATAGAGCCGACCATCACAAAGTCTGCTCCAAAGGCGAGAGCTTTGACTATATCTCCAGAAGTTTTAATTCCACCATCTGCGATAATTGATCTTCCAACTCTTGCACAAGATTGAATAGAATGTAGCATTGGAACCCCAAAGCCTGTTTTGATTCTTGTCGTACAAACAGAGCCTCCGCCAATACCAACCTTAATAATATCTGCACCACAGCCAGCTAAGTAATCGGCTCCTGCATAAGTAGCAACGTTTCCTCCAATGAGACAAACTTCCTTTCCAAGAAGTTCTCTGAGTTTTTTAAGAGTACTCCCTACATACTTTGCATGAGCATGCGCAACATCAACACAAAAGTATTCGGCACCTGCATCTTTTAACGCTTCTGCCCTTGTGAGACTTTCTTCTTGGCAGCCAATTGAGACTACGGCTTTACCTGTACACTTTTTGAATTCCTTAACATTCTCTTCAATAGACATAAATCGATGAAGGAAACCAACCCCTCCTTTGTCTGCAATGAAATTGGCCATAGAGCTTTCTGTAATTGTGTCCATATTGGAAGTCATCACTGGTAGCTCCAGTGTTAACTTCCCAGTACGGTCTGTACTGACTGTTTTAACAGAGCGTCTCGAGGCATGGTGATTATAAGAGGGTACTAGGAGAACATCGTTGTATGTAAGTGCTTTCATGGGAATTAGTTTCAGTAATGAAGCCTTTAAAGTAAAGGGATTTCATCAAAAATAATCTCTCCTTGGTGGACATTTTTAAGCTCGATGATTTCTTTCACTACTTTATTTTCTAAGTGAAAAACAAAGCTAATATTATTCACAATAAATTTAATAACTTGCGCAAACTTAATATTTTATGATTGTGAAAATAGCTCGAACAATTGGGCCATTCGATCTACTGCATCAATAGCGCTATTAGCATGAATTGTACTAGTCACTCCTTTTACGCCTGAGTTGATTGCTAATACAAGAGGAACAATTTCTTGTGATCTAATTTCTCCTAATATAATTCTATCAGGATTCATTCTAAGCGCATAAGCACAAAAATCTTTTAGCTGCTTTGAGTTTTTGCTAATAAGTCTTGAGCAATGAACTTGTTTTATAGAGATTTCTTTGAGGTCCTCGATAACAATAATATTTTCATTTACAGGGATCGAACTTAAAATTGAATTAAGGAAGCTTGTTTTTCCTGACCCCGATGCCCCTGATATAAGAAAATTTCCCCGAGTATTAATAAGTCTTTGTACAATAGAGGTCTTTTGTAAAAAGGACTCCATGGCAAATGATTTGATTTGAGAATTTCTTAAAAAGTATTGATGACTTGATGAACCTGTCGCCTTATGTAGCATTGAAACTCTAAAGGATTTAATACCAATGCGAGCCATAAAACTTTGAAATGGGTTTTGTTCATTCCAGTAAACATGACTTCTCAGAGCAAGTAGCTCAAAGCTTATATGAAGAATCTTTTGAGAAATACAGAGTTTCTTTTGAATGTTTTCTTGTGATTTTTTAATAAGAACAACGTTATCTCTAAAGATAATCTCCTCAAACTCCTCTTGAGTAAAATCATTTAAAAAGTGAAGTTCAAAAATATTTTGGAGCTCTTTGCTGTATTGTGGGAAAAGTGAAAGATATTCACTTTTTAGTGGGATTTTTGCATGCCGTAACTGGGAGCTAATCTTTTCTATTAACTCATTCATCGATAATCTCAAAAAATACTGCGATATACTTTGTTGTTAGAGAGTTTGATATGGAGGAGAAAGCGTTACCAATAATTGGGAGTTGAGAAATAATAGGTATTTTGCTTTCAGATTGATTAGTCGATTTAACTTGTAGATGAAGTAGGGTTGAGAGTTTATTCATTGAAATAAAATTTGCTCCCTTGAAAAAGCTTTTGGCTATGTTTTCTCCTGACGGAGATGAAAAATTAATTTTATACTTTAGTTTCAGTCTTTCATGAGAACTTTCAATGATGTAGTTAAACTTAAAACCTGCTTCTTTCCATTGAGTGGATGTTAGTTGGCTTTGAGAGTTAGTTTGTAAGAAAGGGATCTCAAGTCCGATATTAATTTCACCTTTTGTATTAATGGGAGTATTGACTTCAGGCTTTGCGAGAGTTTGAAACTTAAGCTTTGTATTATTAAAGTTTATGAGATTATCCTTGATCAAGCTTATGTTTCCGTCACGAATGAATCTCTTTACATTAGAAGCAATAGAGTTGAGGCCCAGGCTGAATTCTGAACCATCGGTCTTTTCGATTTGTATAAAATAAAGTTTTAGTTTTAAGGTTTTTTTTATGTATTGGCTGTATTCGTGTTTGAAGTGAATAAAGTCAAACGGGAATTTTTCTTCTAAAGCTTTATCGGCATTGAATGCTTGGTACTGGCAAGTCAATTGCTTCCAATCATTTGTATTACAAAAGTAGTTCGAAAATCCTTTTGAAGAAAAATATTTATAGATATCAACAACAAGTCTTTTTGCAAGAGTAGGGGTTATTTTTAAACGTAGCAGGATCTGGTTTTTAAAAATTTTTTTTAACTTATGGATTTCTTCTACTTGAATAGTAGATTTTAGATTCCCTTCAACAATAAGCACTTTACCCTTAAATCTTAGTTTAAGTCCTAAATCTTCAAGTACAGCACTTGCTTGAGCAAGTTTAAGGGATTCCTTCTTGGAAAGAACGTAAATGTGATAAGTTGTTTTCTTTTTTTGTTGGTTCCATATAACAATATCGGTATAGCCTACTTTCTTGCCTTTAATGAGGAGCTTACCTCCAATATGCTTTAAAGTTTTATTTAATATTTCAGGGTTACCAATGGAGTAGTGTTTGAGGTTCTTTGCTGTAATGGCCTTTTGTTCACCTCTAGAGATGAAAAGACTAATGTTTGAGGGCTCAATCTTTGCAAAAGAAGTGTTGCAGAGTGTCATCGCGAGTGCAATTACTTTGACAATTGTTGAAAAATTTGTGATTTTTGTTTGTTTTATAGAATCAATTAAACGAACAGAGGATATCCAGATGGGATCGAAAACTAAACAAACAAAAGCGATAAGAAAAAATAAGTTGAAAAAGCAAGGCTCTAAAAGAAAAGCCGTAAATAGAAACAAAGGAACAACACCTAAGTTTTCTATCCACCAAGAAAAGTAGTTTCTCATATTTCGCCTTCTTTAAAAAAGATTTGAATGGCCTTATTTAAAGGTCCCTTTCTCACCTGCGTAAAGACTTCTCCTTTCTCTATACAAACATTCATCATTTCAGGCCCATAAAGCTCTTTATTTCGACATTTAAGACCTTCTGATTCTTTTAATTCAATAAGCTCAGTAGGAAGCTTGAAGTTGCGTGAGGTGCTTTTTTGAAGCTCTAGTGCCAATAAATAGGATTCATGAGTGAATTCAATTTTAATGAAGCCGTAGCAATGAGCGAGTTTATTAAATAAGAAGAAAATAGTTAGTTTAATAATTAATTTCATATGTCCTCTTGTGAATTTTTTTAGGAGCCTTCACCGGTTGTGGTTTTGAAATGGGCACTAAGCGTCCTAGGAGAAATCCTAAGATAAGAAGTAGTAAGCTTTTCTTCCTTTCTTTTGAGTGTTTTTTCAAAGCGTTCAAGTTCCCTGTTAACGGTAAAAAGACAAAAGTGAAGGGTTAGTACAAACACACTCAGCCACATCACTTCCGCCAAAATTATACTTCCCTTTATATTTCTCATTGCTGTTATTTAATTACGATGGGTATTGATTCTTTTTGTAAAAGAGAAACATTTATCTTTAGCTCTAGGATCGATAATAAGGTCATCTGTATAAGCACGAGACAGAAAACAAAACATAAAGAAATATATCCGTTTTTCATGAGGACCTAATATTCAAATGCTTTGACATCTTCTTTGAGGAAGAATCAATTTTCTTTTTTAAGTTCTCCCCAAAATCTCTAACTGTGAGTAAGCAAAATATTCCAATGAGACCTGTGACAATCACGTATTCCATTAGTGTCTGCCCTGTCTCATTTCTTTTCAAGCTTCTAAGTTTCATAAACTTCTCCTTTTTACATAGTTGGTTGATTTCTTAAGTAGCTTAAGCAAGAATAGAAGGAGCTTTTGTAGATGTAAGTATCTAGAATTACAGATCTAAATAAAGAGCTAAGAGAAAAGTTATACATTTAAGGGCAATTATTTGAATTTACAATCAAGGATTGCTTAGTCAAAATGATTTAGTCATCTATGTTTAGGAGTAGTTATGAAAAATGATCAAGAGAAAGTCTTTGTTTTTGATAAGTTGGAAATCGGTATCCTTATCATTTTCTTTGTTGTTTTAGGAGCCACTTCATTTGTACTTGGAACGCGTTTCGGAAAGAAAGAAGCATTGAAGTCTTATAACAACAGCCTCAAAGTTAATCAAAAAATAGCATTAAAAAACTCTATCACCCAAAGAAACCTTAATGATGAAGTGAGGATGACTCTTGGGCAAAGGTTGAGAACAAAAGAAAAAAAAGCTCCTTTAATAAAGAAAGCACAAGATTCTTTTATTAATAAAAACAATATAAAGACTCAAGAAGCTTTCAATGATTTAAAGAATGAAGTTGAAAAGATGGCTCAACCAGTTAAAGAAGTTGAAGTCACTGATCCAGGAAAAGAGATTATCTTTGCTGATAAAGCTGAAGTAGCAAAAATTAAAAATGATAGTGTTGCTGATATAGTAAAAGACAGGATTGATAACGAAATTGAGCCAAATGATGAAGAAGCTTATAGTTTTGCGACTGAAGATTTAATTGGAAAATATACTATTCAAGTTGGTTCATACAAAACATTAGAAGAAGCTCAACACTTCTCACAATCTTTTAGTGCAAAAAATTTCAAGCCTATCATTAATGAAGTTAACCTTTCTGGTAGAGGAAAATGGTATCGAGTTAGTCTTGGTGTTTTTGATTCTCAAGTATCAGCAATTAGGTATGTAAAGAGAGAGTCTTCTGTTTTTTCTGATCAAAAATATTATATAACTATGATCGAGTAGGTAACTTTAGGGACAAGGTTAGTTGGAAGTTTGCAACTGGGTCTTCAGATATGTCGGGACACCTTGCGATAATTTCTAAAGGGAAATTCATTCTAGTTCCTTGGTTTTTAATAACTTCTTGAACAAATAGCGCTATTTGATCTCCTTGAGAATTATAAAAGTATGTATCGTGCATTGGTCGTTTTAAAAATTCAGCATGAAAGTCTTTAAAAGAGAGATGAATATTTTTTTGAGACTCTTTTATATGATACATTGCAGACAACCCTCCAGAAAGGTCTGCTCCAATACTTAAAGCTCCGAAATATAAACTGCCAAGATGATTTTTATTTCCCTTTATAAAGGGAAGTTTTATCACTGTTTCTTTTGAGTTAAAGGTCACTATTTTGGGTTTTGTTTTACCTATTAAAGGAATCTTAGTTCTAGATAATAGGTAGAGATAAAAATTAGCTTTGAGGAGTTTAATAAACAGGCCTCTTAGTCGGCTCTAATGCCAAGTGTCTCGAAGTAAGCTTCATGGGAGTATGCTTTAATTCTTTTAAAGTACGTTGCCTGCTCCTCTGGAGAAGCACCATTATACGCCCTGATCGATTTCTCTATAATTTCAGTCTCAAGAATTCCTGAAAAGTTTTGAGAGTCACAGCGGTTAAGATCTATAAACATTGACGAACAAGACCTAGGGTCTTTTTCAGAGAATTTATTTTTTAGGTCAAAGCGAAAACAAGTCCTAGAGAACTGAAGGTTTAGAAAACTTGCTCCGTAGTAAACCGCCATTCCAAGATCTTTTCTCATGAGGTTCTTCATTGAATTCCCATAAGTTTTCGCAAACTTTGTGTTACTCACATTTTCATCAAACCCTGTAATGTAGGGTTTAGATAAATTTCTTCGATCGAGCTTTTCAAAGTAAAGGTTTATCTTGTGGCCAAGTTTGTCTTCCATACAAGACCTTGCCTCCTGATGATGGATCACTGTTTTGTAGAGGTTGTATAGCAAAGCTTTGTGAGCGTCTGCTTTAGAATTTGTATCATAGAGGTAAATATCTTCATCGATTTCTTTACCTTCAAATAAAGCGAGAGATTCTTCAACAAGATCATTTTTTACATCTCTTGTGTGCCAACTAATTTCTCTTAGGGCTGGAGTTGTGAATTGAGTCAGCCCAGCTGCACCGGTGTGGCTGGTCGCACTTATTTCAAACAAGGATTCTTGCTCTATTAACGCCGTGTAAATATAAGGGTCAAGGCCAAAACACTCACTAGATGCTTTTATGTATCTAGCAAGTTCACTCGAATAGTCCTTAATATATTTTGCGACTGATGTGTATTTTTTATTATTAAAAGTTCTCGGTCTTGCTTCAGATATGAGTCGATAGGTTGCAACCGTATGACCTCTAACGGCGTGATTGATCATTTTTTGTTCAATGATTGAGCTGAGTCTTGTTAAGTTTGTCGGCTTTCTAAAAACTTGAAAATTCTTTGAAATATGTTGAGAGTACCAAGTGATAGACTTGAGATCAAAGTGAGAATCATCAACATCGTTACTTGCACAATATGCTTTCTCTGTTGGATCAAGCTTTTTCTCGAGACTTTTCTCTTGTTCTTCAAGAGACAAGTAATCACTTAGCCTTGCATTACTTTGAAAACACGAGGTAAATATAATGAGAAAGGCTAAATATTTCATAAGCGGCTCCATCCTACTGAATACAGGGACCTTAGAGTAATCTTTTTTGCTAAAATCTCCCTTATCTTAATGATATCAATAAATTAGATGAGCACCAAGAGCAGGCAAAATAGCCTTATTGTAAGGCTTTTAGGCCTTCAGAGAGCATTTGTTTAACAGGGACTTTCATTCTTTCAATAATTTCTTCTTCTCTCTTTTTTATAAGAACAATTTGTTTAGGAGAGAGATAGCGCTTTTTAGCAAAATCAGTGGGGAGTAAGTCTCTAAAGTCTTCTTCAGAGTCTTCAAGCATTTGATTAAGACTTTCAATTTCTTTTTCAATAGATGCTGGAAGTATATTTTCATCTACCATACTTTCCACTGAATCAATTTTTGAAATAAGGTGGTGGAGGGCAGCTTTCCCATCAAGCTGTTCACTAAACTCTTTAAGAAGGTGCCTTGAAATTTCTTTTTTTTCAGTAGTACTAAATTGATGTTCAGAAATATATGAGACTAAAGCATCCATGATAACTTCTTCTTCAAAGTCGCCACAGTCAGGAATTGATGATATTTTTTCAAACGTTGCTTTAGGGTCTAAGTTTTGAGATTCATTATTTTCGAAAAAAGTAATAATTTGATGTGTTTTACTATTTTTATGATTTAAGACTTTATAAAAACTAGTTACTGCTTTTTTGATATCTTTAACTGTTTTATAGGGGATCTTATCATCTTCAATATATTTCTCAGGAAAAAGTGATTCAATTTTTTTTTGGCACTCAGAAACATCTTTATTAATATCAACTATAAGTGTCTCAAGTTTTTTGGTGAGAGGCTTGTCTTCTTTTACTTCAGCTGTTTCTTCTTTTAATAACTCAACCTTTTCTTCTTTTTCTTCGAAAGTTTCTTTTTCATCAAGGCTCTTTACTTGAGTCTGTTCATTGAGTTCATCTGAACCTTGAGAGGAGTAAAGGAAGTAAAAGCCTGTACCTAGAATAATAAAAATTAATATAGTGAATAAGTTTTTTTTACTTTGCATAAAAACCATTTTGCCTTTTGGACGCTAAGCCGTCAAAACTAGGTGAAAGTGTTTTATGAACCGAACATATGTTTCACATAACCCCTTGTTTTTATATGGTTATACCATTTTTGAATATGACTTTATGTGATAAAAGTAGATATAAATTAAAAACTTTGGAGGGTGAGAATGAGCAAAATTAACAGGAGATCGTTTTTAAGAAAAAGTCTTTTCTTAATGAGTGGAGCACTTATAAGTGTTAAAGAAGGTGGTTTTTTTATAGCGGATGCTTTTGCAAAAACATTGGACGCTGGAATTAAAAAGATGAAATATGTGCATGAGTTAAAAGCACCACTTAAGGGGCCGGCTAAAAATCATAAAAAACTTTTAGATAAGTTGTTTGCTAAAAACCCAACTATAGTTAAGGATCCAGCAGCAGAACTACCGCAATGTAAGTACTGCAAGTTTTGGGAAGAACCAAAAGATGGTTGGGGAGCTTGTAGATACGTGGCCAAAAAAGGAAATGCCAAAGGACAAAAAGCTTATAAAAATGGGTGGTGTCAAATGTTTAAACCTGAATCAAAAATAGATAAATTAAAGAAACAAATTGCGAGTTCGTAGGAACTCTTTAAGCTCTAGTTAGTTTTTTATAACTAATTCTTTTAGGGACATCACCATCATCACCAAGCCTTCTTTTTCGATCGCTCAGGTAGTCGGTGAAGTTTCCTTCAAACCACTCAACGTGACTATTTCCTTCAAACGCTAAAATATGCGTAGCGATTCGATCTAAAAAGTACCTATCATGGGAAATGATAACAGCGCACCCTGCAAAGTTAATTAAAGCTTGCTCGAGTGCTCTTAGTGTATTTACATCTAAATCGTTTGTAGGTTCATCTAAAAGAAGAAGGTTCCCTCCCGACTTTAAAGTCTTTGCAAGATGGACTCTATTTCTTTCACCACCTGAAAGAGCAGAGACTTTTTTCTTTTGCTGTTCACCTGAAAAGTTAAACTTTGAAATATAGGCCCTTGTGTTAACTTCTTGGGCTCCGAGTTTAATAATATCAAGCCCATCTCCAATCTCTTCTATAATTGTTTTGTCCGCATCCATCATCCGGCCTTGATCAACATAGGCAAGCTTCACTGTTTCACCTACAGTAAAAGTCCCGGAATCAGGCTCAAGCTCTTTAGTCATCAACTTAAAAAGAGTTGTTTTCCCAGCTCCATTTGCTCCGATAATTCCAACAATTCCTCCAGCCGGAAGTTTGAAATTAAGATCTTCATACAATAGTTTTTCATCAAAACCTTTGGAGATATTTTGTGCATTTAAAACAAGGTCTCCAAGTCTTGGTCCAGAAGGAATGAAAAGCTCATTTGTTTCGTTTACTTTCTCATTGGATTCTTTAAGCATTTCCCCATATCTTTGAATTCTTGCTTTACCTTTTGATTGTCTGGCTTTTTGAGAAGATTGAATCCACTCTAGTTCTTGCTTGAGAGCCTTTTGCCTTTTTGACTCTTGCTTTTCTTCAAGGGCAAGCCTTTTATGTTTTTGTTCTAGCCAAGATGAGTAGTTTCCTTCAAACGGGATACCTTTTCCTCGATCCAGTTCGAGAATCCATCCCGCGACATTATCTAAAAAGTACCTATCATGAGTGACAGCAATAACTGTACCTTTATAATTTTGAAGGTGCCTCTCTAACCAATAAACCGTTTCCGCATCCAAGTGGTTTGTAGGTTCATCTAAAAGTAAAACATCAGGCTCTTGGAGGAGTAATCGACAAAGTGCGACTCGCCTTTTTTCCCCACCCGAGAGGTGTTCGACTGAGCGTTCTCCTGGAGGGCATCTCAAAGCTTCCATTGCAAGCTCAAGACGTGATTCTAAATCCCATGCATTCATAGCATCAAGTTGATCTTGAAGTTTTCCCTGTTGCTCAAGAAGTGAATTCATTTCATCATCACTCATCGGCTCAGCAAATTTAAGGTTCACTTCTTCATATTCTTTAAGAAGTTGAACAACTTCTCCTGCACCTTCTTGAACGATGTCCATCACAGTTTTTGTTGGGTCGAGTTGCGGTTCTTGCTCAAGAAATCCAACACTGATTCCTTTGCTAATAGTTACCTCTCCAGAGTAATCATCATCAATGCCTGCAATGATTTTAAGAAGTGTCGACTTTCCTGCACCGTTAAGTCCTAATACTCCAATTTTAGCACCAAGGAAAAATGAAAGGGAAATATCTTTAATTGTTGTAGTCCCTCCAGGATAGGATTTACTCACTCTAGACATTGAAAAGATAATTTTTTTGTCATCAGACATCTTGGGGCCCCTTAATTTTTAATAAACTGTAAGTGCCTCAATATAACAAATAATCAAAAGATTTGTCCAAGGGAGCTTTGTACAATGATGAGATTAAAATAGAAAAGACTTGGGAGAAAAAATAGGGCCAAACCGATCATTTTAAGACTTTTGTTAATAGTAATAAAATAATCGACTCTATGTGAGAGATGGGCAGATAGTTCTTGGAAGATAGTTTGAATTTCGTTGATGATGCTTCGACCTTCTTGGCGGTATATTGCTATAAGCTCTATCAAGTTCTGACGTAAAACGTCTGCCTCTTTATCTAACTTCACTTCAAGAACTTGTGATGGTAGGTCTTGAAATGTTTTTTGAATACTCATTCTGACTCCGAGTCTAATTTCAAGTAGAATCATATACTTCAAAAAAAGCCAAAGTCTTGAAAACATGTATTTCTCAATATAGAGGTTGATGAAGCTAAGTATGACAATACTGATTAAATTGTAAGAGAGAATAAAGTATAGTTTTTCCGAAATGAGCGGAAAAAACCTTGAAAGAATTAATCCATAGGTGAAAATGAAAATAGCGAGAAAGAAAAACTGAATGATTGTAGCGACTAACTTTGAGTGGACTTTGCGCTCTAAGTCTTGTGAAATATTGAAGTACTTTCGAAGTTTTTGAAGAGTCTCTTTTGTGTCGATTCCAATTTGCTTTTCGAATGTCACAATTTCTTCATAAATTTGTGAGAAATATTTGATATCGGGCAAGCTAAGTACATTATCTTTAGGGTTAAGAATTTTTCTAGAAAGAAGGCGTTTAAAAAGTTCTGAATTCTTCTTTTTATTAAGGGGTTTTGTGATTATCGGCCATGATAAGTAAGAGAGAATAAGAATAATGAACAGAAGATGACTAACAATTTCCACTAGTGTTACTATAGGGGAAAGAAGGTCTTTACCATTGTAAATAAAGATTCTTTTCAAATTTGAGATAAAAATGAATGAACGCGAACAACTTAACTTTCTTGCAGCTCACTTTAATCCTTTCGAAGGAGAGGTAAGTGAAGAGTCTCTCAAGATAATTCAAGAATTAGGTTTGGAAGAGTACCTTGAGAATCCTTTTAACTTTTCAAATGAAATCTTAAGGCGCCTCCATGAAGAAAGTCCTCCCCAAAATCAATTACAATGATTGAAATAAATAATCTTTCTAAGTCATTTTCTGTCCAATTAAAAAAGCCAGGGATTCTCGGATCATTGAAATCTTTGATTAAAAGAGAATATGTAGAGAAGCATGCTTTAAAAAATGTTTCTTTGAAAATTGAAAGTGGTGAGATCATAGGTTTAATTGGAGCTAATGGAGCAGGTAAAACTACACTTGTTAAAATTCTTAGCGGAATTATTTCGAAGGGATCAGGGAATGTTGACGTTAATGGCTTTGATCCTTGGAAAAGAAACCACCAGTTTAAAAAAATGTTGAGCCTGATCATGGGACAAAAAGCTCAACTTTGGTGGGATTTACCCGCAAGTGATGGCTTCTTACTTTTGAAAGAGATTTATCAAATACCTCAAAAAAGGTTTGATGCGAATATTAAAAACTTATCAACCAGATTGGATGTTGTAGATATTTTAAATACGCCAGTAAGAAAATTAAGTCTAGGAGAGAGAATGAAGATGGAGCTTATCGCAGCTTTACTCCATGATCCTAAGGTTATCTTTTTAGATGAGCCAACAATTGGTCTTGATCTGTCCAGTCAAAAGGCAGTCAGAAACTTTATTAATGAGTATCGAAAAGAGAGAGAGACAACAATTATTCTTACTAGTCATTATATGAAAGATATTGAACAACTTTGTTCTAGGATTGCATTAATGAATGATGGAGAGATTATTTATGATGGAGGAATAGATGAAATTCGTCATAAGTTTGCGAGTGACTCTATCTTAAGCTTTGAAACCAGTACCAGTCTAGAGGCAATAGAAAAGTTAAGTTCTTGTGAGAAAGTGACAGTCAATGGAAAAAGAGTTGAGATTCTTTTACCTAAAAATAGTGTATCAAAAACCTTAAGGAGTCTTTTGACTCAATTTGAGTTAGAAAATATTAATACTCAAGATGTTGATATTGAGACAGTAATTGAGAAATACTTGCTGAATGAAAAATCTTAGAATATTTTACCATTCTTTTCTAATTAAGATGAGAGAAATTTTGGCCTATCGCTTAGAGTTTCTTGCTGGCTTCTTCGGGCCAATTGCAATTAATACCGTTGTTTTAACAATGCTTTGGAGCTCTATCTTAAAGTATCAAGGTGTTGATCATATTAATGGCATGAGCCTTAGTGGCTTTGTTATGTATTATTATTTGGTCAGTGTTGGGCAAAGAGTTTTAATTGGAGCAGGTATTGGGTATATCTCGAGAGATATTTATTACGGAGAAATTAATAAATATTTGATCTATCCTTTAAATTTTCAAGTTTTTAAGTGGGGAACTTATTTTGCTCCTACCGTGACATACTTATTACAATTATTACTTTTTATTGTTTTACACAAAGTCTTTTGGGGAAACTCTATTGAGTTTGTTGATCTTTCCCAAGGAGCAATTCTACTTTTACTAGGAGCTTATTGTTATTTTTTGATCATGAATAGTATTGAATACTTGGCTTTTTGGTTTGAAAATATATGGAGTCTTGGTGTCTCATTAAGGGCCTTCTTGGAGTTTGCGGGAGGGTTTTTTATCCCTTTAAGTTTCTTTCCTGACGCAGTTCAACGCTTTTTAAACTTTACTCCATTCCCTGCTATGCTCTACAGGCCAGTTCAAATTATCTTAGGGAACGAATCTTACTCATTTTTGTCTTGCGCTTTATTACTTTTGTTTTGGATACTAATTTTCTTTTGCCTTGATCGATTTGTTTGGAAGCTTGGGAGAGAAAATTATACAGGAGTTGGGATATGAGGTATCTGCGTCTGTATTTGTACTTCCTTCAGTTTTCTTTCTCTAAAGCATTACAGTTTCGCTTAGAATTTACTTTTCGTATCTTTATGGATCTTGCTTATCATTTGTTGAATCTTTATTTTTTTAAAACTATTTTTCAATATACAAACTTTATCGAAGGCTGGAATGAAGATCAGGTGATATTGTTTGTTTGTGGGTTTATTTTAAACGATGCCATATACATGACATTTTTCTCAACAAATTGTTGGTGGTTACCGATTCATATTAATAAAGGGGAGTTGGATTACTATCTCACTAAGCCGATTAGACCTCTTTTCTTCTTATCTCTAAAAGATTTTGCTGCCAATTCATTTGTAAACCTTCTTGTGGCCATTGGTCTTTTTGTTTGGGCATTGATCCCATTGTGGGGAAGCTTTACTTTATTAAAGTTCAGTGTTTACTGCTTACTCTTATTAAATGGTGCAGTTCTTTGGTATTTATTTCACCTTCTATTTTACCTCCCTGTTTTTTGGACACAGTCTCCTAGAGGGTTTGAGTCATTACTCTGGGGGTTTGATAATATTGTTAAGTACCCGCATATGATTCAAAAAGGATTTTTGCGTATTTTCTTTACCTACATCCTTCCGCTAAATTTAATGATTTCTTTTCCTACTAGTTATTTACTTTCTGATGAAGGAGGAAGGTACTTTCTTGTGACTAGCTTGGGCTTGAGCCTTCTTATATGGAGCATTGTAATGAAACTTTGGTCGATGGGTCTACGACGTTACTCTTCTGCTTCTTCTTAGAATGATTATTTCTTGTTAAAGTTTTTAATAATAATGCCAACTCCAGTATAAAACTGTCTTGATTTCATAAGAGATTGCTCGATTGTAAGTTCTTGTGGAGAGTATAATTGAGACTTAGATTTTATTCCAATTGCTCTTAGTGATGATTCAATAAAAAACTTATTAAAAAATGTTAAGCGAGCTTTTGTACCAACATGAAATCCATAACCAGCGAGTTGAAATCTGCCGTTTTCTCCTTCATGCCAACCGCTTTCTTGTCTAATATGTAGGTGGGGTTTTGGGACGTAAGCTCCAACTCCACCTTCTACTCCTAATTGAGCTTTAAATTTCTTTTTAGGAGTTTGGTATATATTTAAGTTATAAAATGAGCTTAAGTGCACATAGTTGTGCCCATCAGAGTACTCAAACTTAAATGATGAAGCATTTCCATCTTCTTTGATTCGTTCAAAATCTACTTCATGTGTTTGACCGCTGTCTTGAATGTAAATTGGGCCTTCAAAGTCTCCTGTAATGTCATACTTCAAATCATTTTGAAAGACCCACTTCATGTGATCAGTTCCGACCTCAAATCCCCAGTCTCCATGGGCATGATCTTTTTGTATTCCTATTCTTAAGTTGTATTGTGGAATTGTGATTTTTGCTGGATTAAAATATGTATCAAAATCAAAAGGGGAGGGACGATCCTTTGCTTGAGCTTGATGAATTGTAAAAGTGCCTTTATCTGAACTAAACGTTGCGTCAGAAGGGGAGTGCCAAGAGCGGTTATATCCCCACGTAAAGTAAATTAACCACTTGTTTTTGTTTTTCAAATCTTGCTTCATTGTGAGAGATTTAACTTGGATTTCGTTTGGACTAAAGTTTTTAAGTTCAGCGAGTCTTTGTGTGGCAACTTTCGTAATCTTTATTAATTCATCCTTTTCGAATTCTTGAAAGTTTTGTGCAAATAAAGGAGAGAGATAAAAAAGTGCTAATAAAGTGATTATTGAATTTTTCATATTTTCTTATTTTATCCTTAAGTGAAGACCAAAAGTGAAGCTATTGTAGTTTAAGAAGTGTCCAGCTTCTCCAGTTCCTTCTAGTATGGGGTACTTTTTCTTTGAGAAATTTAATCGATGATCAATGAATAGTCCAAAACGATCCTTCTTCCCTGAAATTTGTAATCTATTATTTAAGCTTAGACTAAATCCTTGGTAAGTTAACTTCCCTCCTACTTGCTCAATCCATTGTTTTTGACCATCGACAAAAGGAGTATAAGTCAGATTAGAATCTCCTATATGAACTCCTCCTGCTAGGTTTGGAGTGTAATCAAGCTTTATTTTTGATCCTTTCTTTGGATCAAAAAGAGTAATGACTCTTCCGTATCCCAGGGAAAGCTGAACCTGTCTTTTAGTATTTCGAAAGACAGGAAAGGCGGGAACTTCTTCATTTTGATAATTTTCAGCGAGGTTAATATACTCATCAAGTGGATTCCCTTGATAATTACCAGTTATCCGCACGCGAGGGTTATGGTATTCACCTGTTCCGGGTTCATCCCATAACCAGGTAATTAAGTATTTTGGATGGAAATATGTAAAGGAGAAAGCATTCTTATTTTTTTCAAAGCTCAGTATGAATGTATTTGTTGGCTCATCGATAAATCTAAAGATATCTTGAAATCTTTTCGCTTTCCATACTTCAAAGTATCTATCACTTGTTCTCGCCTTGATAGGAGTATCATGCAAGGTGAAGTCGGAATCTTCTAGCCTGACTCTAATATCAGTATTTAGATATGCAGTTCTAGTATTACCAAAGAATATTCTTATTTTAAGTTTCTCTTCTTCAGTTTTATTAAAGTCAAAAATTAACGGAGAATTATCTTCATACTTTTTAATGCACTCAGTATCAGATTGCCTACATACTGTTTCAATAGGTATAGAAAGATCTAACGGTACATCTTGGGCGAAGGCTTGCAAAGACAAAAAAAGAGATAGAAAAGTGAGCAACTTTATCATGGAGGGTACCTTACCAGAGAAGGTGAATAAAAAACTTCGATATGAAATTTTTATAGAGCTTTTTCTTCATCAAGCTTAGCTAATATACATTGAAATTTTTTCATTATGATGAGAAGTCCATATAGTTGTGTGCTAGGTTCATAAAAAATTAAAAAGGAAGCTAAATGATCAAGCTTATATTTTTTACTCTTTGTTTAAGTCTAAATTTATATTCACAGAAAATTGAAGTCCAAGGTGGGAGCCTTGCTGGTCATTATTATGACGTACCAGATGGACATAATATTGATAAATATGGAGATGAGTGGCATACACCAAGAGGTGGGTGGTATAAAATAAAAATTGAAGATAATAGATTAGGAAAAATTTTTCTAAGACACACCTTTACTCAATTACATGCACATGAAACTGGAACTGGGGAAAAAATGAGCCTTGGGAATCAAGTAGAAGTAAATTGGGACAGTCCAAATATTGAGCTGGGTAAACTTGGACCACTAGATATAAGCTTGATAGGAAATCTTAATCATCTTGTACAAAATGATCATCCAATTTTTTTTGAAATCTCAAACTCATTGCTATCAGATGTAGAAAATATTCAAACGCTTGAATGGGAAAACCCTATCGTTATAAAACATTCGTTAACTCAAATTACTCCTAGTATTCGTAGCAACTTTCAAAAAGAAATGAATATTTCAAGTCAAATGAAGGCGAACTTTTCTTCTTCGATAGACTTGGCTCCGGCTTCATATTCTCTATATCGTTCCAAATTACTAGAATCCAATTATGAAGTTAATAAAAGTAAATTTAGTAAAAATAGTCAGCTTCTAGGTTACAGAGGGGAGTTTGTCTTTGATGGTCTTGTAAAATATAAAGATAAATACTACTTGAGAGCTTACTTCTCTCAATCTATAACTCAAAGCTATAGTAGTGAACAAGGGTTGCAAAGTGCAAACCGAAAATTAAATATGGATCTAGGTGTGGATGTGTCAGAAAGGTTAAGTCTAAGTTTAAATGTAGGAAATATTGAAACTACTCTTAATAATGGTAATAGGAGAGCTGTTGATGTATTTAATATTTTCGGTCTTGGTGCAAAGCTGAATCTATCAAAGTAAGATAATGCCAAATTATTTTTTACTCAAGCTCTAAAACTTTAAAGTACATTTTTGCTGTATTGATAGCATCTGCGAGTGCAGTATGGGCAACTTCTCCCATTCCAAGGAAGTCCATTATCTTGCTTCCTGATTCCATTCCTGGAGGCAAAATACCCTTATCCATAAAAGAATAACAAACACAGCTAAAGTCGAGAGTACGGTGAGAAAAATGTTTGCGCATCCATTCCCAACCTAAATCCCTATTCATAAAAGGGAGATCAATTGCATTGATAGATTTTCCAAAAAGGACAATAGGCTCATTTTTAAAAAAGTTTTTAATTTCTTTCGATAAAAGATATTGCTCAAAAGATTCCTTGAAAGCACTTAATTCAAGTCCATTTTTGTGGGCACGATTAATAAGTTCTTCATTATTTTGAATAACCCAATCTGACAAATTTGGTTTTAACACTTCAAATGACGGACATTTGACATCACAGTGAAAGCTTGAGCTTTCTAGTATCTCTTTTTTCTCTGAGTCAATTGGTACGGCCGCAAACTCAATGATGAGATCGTGAGACTCTAATCCGGTAGCTTCAAGGTCAAAAGATAAGTATTTCATGGTGTTATTTTGCAACCAGTTGGGTCTTGTGTACAGCCTTTATCTGACAAAAGATGACAGTCATAAGTAGGAAAATCTTACACTATAAGTTTTCTCTTTTTATTGTCACTTTACTTGCTATAATAAAATTAGATGACAGGATGTTATCAAAAAATTGACAGGAAGTCTGAAAATTGGGGGGTTTTGCAGGGAACCCCCCTTTTTTTTTCTTTTTAATTATCTTCTTAAATTTTACGTGCTATATCTCGTTTCAATGAACAGTTTCGAACAATCAAATATACACTCAGTTTATCTTGCTACAGAAGGTGAGGGCATTCATATTGGAAGGCCTCAGGTTTTCGTACGCTACCAAGGTTGCGCTGTAGGATGTTTAAATTGTGACTCCAAGGAAACGTGGGATTTTAATTTACGAAATGGCCTTGTGGATAATGTTGAGTTAGTAAAACGGATTATAAAAGAAGACCGCTGTAACTCTAAAAGAGTTTCGATTACAGGTGGTGATCCATTACATTCTAAAAACGATCGTAGTGTGTATCATTTAGCAACACTTTTGAAAGCACAAGGTTTTTATATCAATATAGAAGCCTCAGGACAAAAAGTTGTAGAAGATATATTCAGCCTCATTGACTTTATTAGCTTTGATTTAAAAACTCCATCTACAGGAGTAAAGATTCCTCTTTCAACTTTAAATAAATTCCTAACATCTTTTTCAACAAAGGCTCAAGTTAAAGCTGTGATTGCAGATAGAGCTGACTTTGATTATCTACTTGATTCTTATGAATCATTAGATAATAGCGAAGTACCTTTTGTGATAACTCCATGCTATGAACCACATGAAAGCTTTGATTCAACACTTGTTCAAAAAATTTATGAATGGAACTATAATGCAGGCTCACCTTTTCGAGTAATCGCTCAACAACATAAATGGGTCTTTGGGACAAAATCTTTGAATGTTTAGAAACTAAAGAGTACTCCAGGATTTAAGAAATCCTGGAGGTATGCTAATTACTCAGCAGTTGGTTCTTGTTCAGCCGGAGCTTCTTCAGCCACAGCAGCTTCCTCTGCAGGAGCGGCCTCTTCAGCAGGCTTTGCCTTAGCAACAGGAACAGTGATTAGACCTTCGCTTAATAAGATCTTTGTTTTTTCTTCACCGTTAATAAATTGTCCATTATTTGCTTTCACTGCGTAGCGGTTACTTTTTTTCTTGATGATTGAGAATTCTTTATTTTTCTTTACAACTTCCATTTTTCCTCCATTATTCATTGTAGATGCATTCAACTTACATCACTGTAGTACGTTTAAGCAATAGGAAAGCTCGATGGATTTACTAGTCGTTTCTACCTATATATGCCTTGTTTTTATCATTGCCTATAGAGCACGAGTGAAAAGTGGGTTAAAGAGTTTAAAAACACAATATCTAGCAGATAGGTCTTTGAGTTTTTCTGAGTCTTTGTTTTCAATCGTAGCGACAGAAGTATCCGCACTGACCTTTATTGGAATACCTGCATTTTCCTACACAAAAGACTTTAGTTTCATTTACATTTACTTTGGTGCAATTATTGGTCGATTGCTAATTGCGCAATTAATTTTACCTCAAATTTACTCTGAAGGAGTTACGCTTTATGAAGTGATTGCTAAAAAAAGGGGCTCTTCTTATGAATCAAGATCTTTGCTTAGCCTTATTTATATTGTGAGTCGTGTTTTAGCAGTAGGAGTTCGCCTATATGCCGGATCTATTTTAGTCGGAGAGTTTTTTGAAGTGAGTATTTTTACAGCAGTTATTATGACTTCCGTCTTAACATACTTATATACCCTAATAGGTGGTCTCAAGGCCGTAGTTAGAACTGATCGTCTGCAAATGATTACTTTTATTCTTGGAGGGTTTTGTGCTCATTATATTATTTCACAACAAGCTCAAATGCCTTGGTCTGACTTAATGTTTTTAGCCTATAGTAATGGAAAGATTGCAGCTGGGACAAGTATTGATATCTGGTCAAATCTTTTGATTGGAGTCATTGGAGGTGCTCTCTTTGATATTGCGACTCATGGAATGGATCAGGACTTTGTCCAACGATTATTGGCTTGTAAGTCTTTAAAGACAGCCCAGAAATCAATTATATACTCCTCTTTACTGTCTATCTTTGTAGGCTTGCTCTTTTTATCAGTAGGAGCTCTTTTGTGGAGCCATTACAGTCTTATCGGGTTTCCCATGTTGGAGAATAATGACAAAATCTTTGCTCATTTTATCATGAATGAGTTCCCACTTAGTTTAAGAGGTTTAATGCTTGCTGGAGTATTAGCTGCAACAATGAGTACTTTAGATTCAACAATCAATGCGGTAGGGAGCTGTCTGAGTAATGATATTTTCAAAAGAAATGATAGTGATATTAATTCTCAAAAAATATTTACTGATGGTGCAATTATTATGTTCGCTCTTTTACTCGTGGCATTTATGGCATCTAGGTTTACTGGTGTGCTTGAGTTGGGACTGAAAATCTCGAGTTGGATAGGTGGAGGGTTACTCGGTGTTTATATTTCTCAGATGAGTGAAAGGTTTTTTGCTGAAAAACTCTCGATTAGGCTAATAATCTTTATATTTATGGGAAACATTGCTTTTGTATCATTTAATACATTCTTGATAAAAGGTCCTTGGCAACTCAATATATACTGGGGCACTTTAGGTGCGATTTTATGTATGTGGCTTTTTGGAAAAGAGAGAGAGAGATCAAATTGACATATCACATTAATTTCTTTAGCATGGCGTAATTTTAAATCTGTAATAATATTTAGCTGGGTAGCTCAGTTGGTTAGAGCATCGGATTCATATCCCGAAGGTCGGCAGTTCAATTCTGCCTCCAGCTACCACTTCTTATGAGAAAAACTTACACTTTCGCAATCATTGGCTCCTTACTTTACCTTGGATTTTTCTCGCTAATTTTACGTAACTTACAAGTCCAGCATTTAGTCATTCTCGTTATCTTTCATGTGATGTTTTTTGCCTCTTCATTTTCTAGAAGACTCATTTGTGCACTAAGTGTTTTTCTAGTTTATCTCTTAATCTATGATTCACTTCGATTGTTTCCAAGTGATTCTTTGTTTGCAGTAAATATTAAAGAACCGTACCTTTTTGAGAAAAGTTTATTTTCCATTAATGGCATGACTTATAATGAGTACTTTCAAGTTAAGAACTCAGCCTTTATCGATGTTTTATGCGGCTTCTTTTACTTATCTTGGGTACCCGGACCTATTTTTTATTCTCTTTGGCTTTGGTATAGTGGCCAGAAAGATTTATACCTGAGTTTCACTTATACTTTTCTCTTAGTGAATCTTATCGGATTCATTATTTACTATCTTTATCCCGCAGCACCTCCTTGGTATGTTGAATTATATGGCTTTGACTACTTACCAGATGTTCCTCCAAGTCAGGGAAGGTTAATTCACTTTGATGACTTTTTCGGAATTGAATTATTCAAAGGAATGTATAATGAGAATGCTAATAAATTTGCAGCTATTCCCTCACTTCATTCGGCTTACCCTGTCGTTTTATTGCTTCATGCCGG
>Ga0114957_1001388_pt1 | contig 26686 bp, 19 predicted proteins | sample BantaG_FD_87175 | JGI IMG/M metagenome (GOLD analysis project Ga0114957, IMG submission 87175) | Marine algal microbial communities from Bantry Bay, Ireland - BantryBay_4 metaG | ecosystem: Host-associated > Algae > Red algae > Unclassified | place: Bantry Bay, Ireland | collected 2014-11-21
CGGCAATCACTTGCTTCGCGATGTGCTTACCGATCTTTTGAACGCGCTAACGAGTGTCGCTCAAATCAATATTTCAATCTTCTCCCCCAAAAACTTAGGCTTCTTTCGCAAAACATAAAGATCCAAAACAGCCTTGCACCGAGCCAGATATTCCCGCCAATTCGTCTTCGTATTCACACCAGGAAAAGCATCCGCCGCATTGTAAGCCACCGCATCAATTCCATAGCGACTAGCAATGAATACCGCCCGATGGTTGTGAAAACGCTGGCTCAAAATAGTGATTTTATTTTGTTGAAATACCTTCTTACTACGAACAACTGAATCTAAGGTTCTAAAACCTGCAAAGTCGAGCGTAATTGCAGATTCGGGTACTCCTTGTGCCATCAATGCTTTTTGCATTTCTTCTGGTTCGTTGTAACCGTATTTATGGTTATCACCACTTACCAACAAGTGTTTTACTTTCCCCTTTTTGTATAGCTCCACCGCCGCTGAAATCCGATTGTCAAAATAGGGATTGTGCCTTTTTCCTGTCATAAAAGGGTTTGCGCCAAGCACCAATCCCACCGCATTTTCAGGTAGTTCATTTGCTTTCGTAAAAACTCTATCCGAGGGGGAGTTGATCACCCACTTGTTGCATATTACTGCGAACAGGAAGATCAGTATGGCTGTTGCCGAAAGGTACATGATTGCTTTTTTTAATTTCTTTTTCATAGTGTTTTTTTTATGAGACCGCTGCGCTGTCAGATCGTTTCCTTATCAGACTTCCTGCGATCATGAAGCCCGCGTTAGTGGGAAGTCTGAAGCGAAGCGACCTCACAGTCAAGGCGAAGTCGATAGCGATCTGACAGCGCAGCGGTCTCATTCCTCCAAAATTAACAATTTTACTATCTTTGTCAAACTTTGTCAAAGCTTCTAATACAACCTTAAACAACTCACGAGAAAATGAAATTCGGCAAACTTCCAAACATAGACAAGGTAGACTTCACGCTACCGCCCGATCCGCCTCACAATCAAGCAGTTCTGCAGTCTTTGCCAAAGCAAAATACTAAAGCAAAACTCTACGTGGGTTGTACCGGTTGGAGCATGAAGGAATGGATTGGAACGGTTTATCCGAACGGCACAAAATCCAAGGATTACCTCAAGCATTACAGCAAACAATTCAACACCATCGAATTCAATACCACCCACTACCGTATTCCAACGCTCGAAACCATAGAAAATTGGAGAGATGGCTCAACAGATGATTTTAAATTTTGCCCAAAAATCCCACAATCCATTAGCCATAGTGCTGATCTCGGATTGGTAAAAGACACGATTAAGGTCTTCTGCGATGTAATCGAAAAACTAGATACAAAACTAGGCTGCTGCTTTATGCAATTGCCTCCTTATTTTGACAAGAGTCGGATGGCCCTTTTGGAAACTTTTCTGAAAGCGTTTCCAAGGCATATTCCCTTGTCGATTGAAGTGCGACATGAGAGTTGGTTTGAGAATGGCGATACCTCATTTTTCGATTTGATGGAGAAGTACAATACTTCAGCAGTCATCACTGATGTAGCCGGAAGACGTGATGTTTTGCATCAGCGACTTTGCAATGCAACTACCGTGATCCGTTTTGTCGGAAACGACTTGCATCCTACCGATTATGAACGTGCCGACCAATGGATCGAACAACTAAAAAAATGGATCGAAGGCGGCTTACAAAACATCTATTTCTTCACCCACGAACCCGACAATATCAAAGCCCCCGAAATGGCAGACTACTTCGTCAAAGCAGCCCTGGAAAAACTAGATGTAGAAGTCCGAGGTCCCGAATTCTTTGATATAAATGATGGAAAGCAGATTAGTTTGTTTTAGAGATTTGTTGAGATATGAGCAATGACCAGAGCTATCGCAAAAATACTTACCAAAGCAAAAACAGGCGTTGTCTTCGGAGTAGGCGACAAAGGACTAATGGGCCATTTAGAGCGTTATTACTCAGCCAGATCAGTTGCTGCAGACTATTGAGGAGGCGGCTGATTGGGATGAGTCGGCTACTACCTCTGCGGCGGTATAGATGAGATGAGACCGCTTGCGCTAAGGGACCATTCGGCCTGTGGCTTCAAATTAGTTTTCAAAATATAGGGACAGATTCCACCAAGAATAGTCAAATTCAATTAAATTTAGGTTTTTGAACGGGAATAAAGGGCGGAGATCCTCAAAACAAGCAAAATGAAGAATTTCACAGAAGATACAATGCCCTATATCAATAGGGATGTGAGTTGGCTGTCATTTAACCACAGAGTATTGCAAGAGGCGATAGACCCTGCGGTGCCTCTCTTTGAGCGAATAAAGTTTCTGGCCATTTATTCCAGTAATCTGGACGAGTTTTTTAAAGTGCGGGTCGCCAACCTTCGTAACCTTGTGCGTGTTAGCAAAAAAACAAAGAAAAAAATAAACTACGATCCCAAACGTACCTTGAAAAAAGTGCTGAAAGTCGTTAATCAGCAACAGACAGAATTCAGCCGGATTTTTGAAGAAGAAATTTTACCTGAGTTAAATTCCCATAACATCAATTTACTGGTCTCTCAAGATCTCAATCATGAGCAGGCAGAATTTCTGGATAGTTATTTTCAAAACAACCTCCTCCCCTTCGTACAGCCTGTACTTTTGGTCAAGAAAAAGATTCGTCCTTTTCTCAACAACGGTGCCCTTTACATGGCCTGCAACTTAAAGGAAATTGAAAGTGGAGAACGACAATACGCTCTGGTAAAAGTTCCTTCAGATCACCTTCCCCGATTTATACAGCTTCCTTCTCCTAAGGGTAGTCATAATGTTATCATGATCGATGACGTTGTTCGGAGAAGTGTCCATTATCTATTTCCGGGATATGAGGTAAAAGATACTTTTTCGATCAAGTTGACTCGTGATGCGGAACTGTACATTGACGATGAGTTTTCAGGTGACCTTTTGCAGAAAATCCGAAAGAGTCTCAACAATAGAAACATTGGACCTGCAGCTCGATTAGTCTATGATCGCGAAATGCCAGAGGAACTGCTGACTTTCCTTATGGCATGTTTTGACCTGGAAGAAATGGATCTTTTGCCGGAAGGCCGCTACCACAATAATGCCGACTTTTTTAAGTTTCCGGATTTTGGAATGAGCCATTTGAAACAAACGCCTTTACCCCCTTTACCTTATACACCGCTTGAAAGTTCAGACAACTTTTTTGCCAGCATAGCTAAAAGTGATCACAGCAATCACGTTCCTTTTCATTCTTACGAATCGGTTGTTCGGTTTTTTGAAGAAGCTGCTTCTAACCCTGATGTCACACATATCAAGATTGTACAATACAGGGTGGCTAAAAAATCTCGTATTATGAAAGCCTTGATGGCAGCCTCACAGTTGGGCAAACAGGTGTCTGTGTTCATAGAAGTGAAAGCCCGCTTTGATGAAGAAAACAATTTAGACTGGGGTGAAAAATTGACGAAAGCAGGTGTGACCGTTCACTATTCTTTCCCTGGATTGAAAGTGCATTCTAAAATTGCACTGGTTACAAAAGTTGAAAAAAACCAACCCAAACTTTACGCTTACCTCAGCACCGGCAACTTCCACGAAGTTACGGCCCAAATCTACAGTGACATTGGCTTGTTTACCGCAGATAAAAGAATCACAAATGAGGTCGCCCGCGTTTTTTCCTTTTTAGAAACGGTAAAAGTCCCCGGACAAAATTTCAAGCACTTACTGGTCGGACAATTCAACTTACGTGAAAAGTTGATCGACTTAATCGATAAAGAAATCAAAAACGCAAAAGCAGGCAAACCGGCTAAAATCATCCTAAAAATGAATAGTTTGCAGGACCAAAAAATGATTCTCAAACTTTATGAAGCCAGTTCCACAGGTGTCAAAATAAAATTGCTGATACGAGGTATTTGCTGCCTGATTCCCGGCATCAAAAAGGTAAGTGCCAACATTGAAGTTCGAAGTATCGTAGATCGCTATCTGGAACATTCTCGTGTTTTCGTTTTCCATAATAATGGCAACGAAAAGGTATATCTATCTTCTGCGGATTGGATGGTGCGTAATCTAAGTTACCGTATTGAAGTGGCCTTCCCAATTTACGATGATACTATTCGCCAGGAAATCCTGGACTTCATCGATATTCAACTTAAGGATAATGTAAAGGCTCGTCTCCTTGATGCCAAGCAGCTGAATGAGTATTATAAGAATGATTCTGATATTGCGCATGCTGCTCAGCTGGAGACTTATTTTTACCTTAAGCGCAAGGAGTGAGAGAATTGGAATTGGAATGTGAATTGGAATGTTCCTTTTATCGCGAGCTCTTCTAGCGTATTTTTCACCACGAAGGCATGGAGAAGACGGAGGCCTCAATCGTAGCGTGATTGTAGAGTACACGAAGAACAGCTTTTTTAGCTGAAGCTAAAACCCTTCTAATGTATTGCAAGATGTATTGCAAGCAAAATGAAGATGTTGCGAAAACTCTTCGTGCACTCGATCCTACTTTGCGATAGAAGGCCCGCGATAGAACTCCATGTCCTTCATGCCTTCGTGGTGAAAAATACGTTCAAGGGCCCGCCCTCACAAGAAAAAAATCCGTGTTCATCAGTTAAATCCGTCAAACCCGTGTCCCATCAACGCCAGCGGGCAACAAAATCACCGCTTCCGAATAGCCAACTTCATCCGATCATAATCCAACACCTCCAGATAAAAAGTCTTAAACGCATCATACTCCTCATATTCAACCAGGCTCGTTTTGAAAACCATATTTCGCTTAATGCGAAGGCCATTGTCCATACGCTCAAACTTCAGGTCATAAGTACCATACTTGTTATCGAGTTGAATATCTTTTGGCATTTCCATGAGCTGAAAATCAGATGGGATTTCTAAGTCAATTTCTTGAAATGCTGGTGTCAGTTCGAAAAGATAGCTAAGGTCTAAATTATTGTATCGCTCCTCCGCAAACAATGCGGGACGAGTGGTAATACCTTTCATGATTGGAATTTGGATGATGTAGAAGTCACTTACTTTCTCTACGTGATTGAAGGCTTTCATCGTGAGGGAACCTTTTAGTGGGATCGTAATGTCATCCAAATTTTCAAAAGAAAAATCACTTAGAATCAAATGATCAAAGGCACCTTCTCCAAAATATTCTTTCAGGTATTTTTTGCGATCTACTTCGGTGGTGACCCGGTTGAGTTGCTCCCGAAGTGTTCCACCTAACACGCCACTTCCTTTGTAGGTAACTGTCATGTCAAGACTTCGATTGGGATTTACTTTACCTTTCATTTTGATATCAAATCGACTTTGTTTTGCATCCAAACCGTGGTCTGGTAGGCGGAAGACATGCTTCTCCCCTTCTTTCACTAAAAGCGCCCAGGAGTTGGCATCAAACTGTGGCAACACATAATGCGGGTAGTAGTCTGTAGTCATATCCAAATAACGCATGACGCCATCCTCCAAAACATATCCAACAATCACGTGATTGAAAGCCGCGATGGAAGCCATTGGTTCTTCATTTGTAAAATTACCCCCACGAACCAAAACATAGTACGCCTCAATGCCAACCTCACGCAACATCGCGATCATGAGCGAAGCCACATCTTTACAATCACCAATCTGATCCGAGATAGTAGCAGATGGTTTTTTCGGAATGTAATTCGAATTCAAAAAGGAAACGTGTGAATAGGTGATCTCCTTGGTCAGGTGGTTGTAGATAGCTGTTACCTTATCTTCATCACTCATTGTATCATTCACGACTGACTGCAGTTCTTCCATGACTTCGTAGTTGGTTTCCAGACGGCGATAGGTTTTACGCAAGTACCATTTAACCACACTGCTCCAATCTTCCTCGGTGCTGTACATAAACCAGGAGTAGGAATCCAGATTGTCTTTAACAGCCTCTTCCTGTTTCATTTTTTGGACATCACTGAAGTTCCATTCGTAGACCGTGTAGTCTTTTACTTCGCGGGTTTCAGCAGTGCAGTCGACCCGATAACACTGGTACTTGAATGGTTTTTCTTTTGGAATGATGTATTCCACTCTCGATTTGTAAAGCGGTGCATCAAATGAAACAGAGGCGATGTGATACATTTCTCCCGGAATTTCACGGGTCATATCTCCTTTTGAGTTCCCTTCGATTTGTATGATGTCTCCTTCTTCCAGGTTTTTGAAAACGACATATCCGTAGTTTCTGGAAGGGCTGGTTATCTTACCATCTTTTTTGATCACTTTTGCAGTGGAGATTTCACCCATGAAACTGAAGTTGGCTTCTGTCCAGTATTTAGCCCCAGCGTCATTTTGAATTTTGATCAGGATTTTTTGATTGTAATCCAAAACATTATCCCGATCTAAAGCTGCCTCAACGGTGTACATCAAAATAACAGACTCTTCGTCGGTATACTTGTCCTTCCAGCCATCGTCTGCCAAAGCATCCTCAAAGGAAATGGACTGAAAATAGTTTTTCAACGATTCCTTATTTTCGATCTTCTCTATCTTATCATCCAGGCGTCCGGAACCATAACCGTTGGACTCCCCCTTGTTCAACACCTTGGCTTTTTCGTAGTATTCTTTAGCCTTTTGTTTTTCCTCTTTTTCGAAATAGATATCGCCAATCGTTTCGTAGGATGCCGATGAATAAGGGTTGATTTCCAATATTTTGTTGAGTTCTACCAAAGCATCATCTTCTTTGTCTTTTTCAAAAAGGAACTTCGCCTTCTGAGTTCGGTACCAGGTGTAGTACGGGTAGCGCTTGATCAGTTCGTTGTACATTTTAATAACGCCATCCGTTTTTTCAATTTGCTTATAATGATCAATCACCGTGAAGTAATCAGAGGGTTTGAATTTCTTTTTCATATTTTTCAAAGCCTTCTTCGCTTCTTTCTCGCGTTCCTTATCGGTTTGTTGTTTGTACGAAGATGGCTTATAGCTATCATCTTCCAGATAAGGATCTAAACGCTTCTTGTATTTTTTGTCGGGGAACTTTAGCAAAAAATCTTTGATGAATTTTTTCTTTTCTGTGTTCATTCCTTTTTTGGAATAATGATCCAGGTAGGAATTGATGACCCCCCAGTTTGTTGGCGAAACATGGAGTAGTTTGTCTAGCGTTGCCAAATATTCTTCTTCATTTTTCTCCACATCAATTTCTGAAAGTTTGGTTCGCATCAATGCAAAAATAGGTGTCTTAGCTTCTTCCATTTCGCTGATCAGCTCCTCGGCTTTTTCACCTTTGTTATTGCGGGCATAGAATTTCGCCATCAGGTATTTGAAAAAGAGCTCATCTGGATGTGCCTCCAATTGCTTGGCAAAATAGGCTTCGCCTAGCTCGTTGCTTCCATATAGCAGATATGCTTTCGCCAGCAAATAGTAGTTGCTGGTTTTGTTGGGTTCTGCTTCAATTGCCTTTTTAAAATGATTAATCAACCACATCTGCTTGACCTCCGGCTTATAATCACCAGACTTGTATTCACCTGTAAATGAAGAACTTAGATCCTTATAAAGTTTTCCTTTCTCATCTGTCAGGCGCAAGGCAAACATAGGCTGCATGGAATAACCTCTGTAGCCACCACCCTGCGCGTAGGTAGCGTAATAGGAACTGTAACCGCCATCTCCATTATCATCCTGATCATTGTAATCAAGTGAAATTTTGCTATCACTACCATCTTCGGAGTAAGGTGCCATTTTGATGAGCAGACGATGTGTGCCTTTAGAAATATCTAAGGCCACTGTTTCATAATCCCAGTTGTAGGAGATGTTGGTGTTTTGCTCAAAAATTAGTTTTCCATCGAGCCACATTTTTAGTGGCGCTGATCGACTGAGTCTGATTTCCAGCTTTCTATCGCTTGGAAAATCTAAAAAGGTATTGGCATAATAAGCACCTTCTGAGGCAGAAGGCAGTACGGATTGAAAGTCAACTATTCCATTGGGATCGCGGAGCATGCGTTGATTCCATTTAAGATCCATCTTGTACTCGTTTTGATAAACCTTATCTAATTGAAATGGCTCTGTTTCAATGACCTCCTGCTCGAGGAAACCACTACCCGCCACATTGGGGAAGGGGCCGATCACAGCCCATTCATAATCACCGATCACTTCACGAAAAGCTTTTTCACTGTCTTTAAAGCGCTTTTCGCCGAAAAGGGAGTCTGCTAATTCAAACTGAGCGGATACTTTTAATGATTCCGAGATGTTATAGCCCAATACTTTCTCAGGTCGGGCCTCATACATGTGCCCAAAAAGCGCCATGAAGGCTTCGTCCTGCTCAGATTCTATGAGATCTGTTGTATATTTTTTGTAGCTCGCGTAATCCTGGATTGTTTCAGCAATGAAGACCACCCCGCAAAGCGCGTCGACATCCGTTTTATTGGCTTTTAATTGATTTTTGAACACTTTTTCGGCGGCAACAAAATCATTGTTTTCGATCAGCTGCCAGCCATTCTGGTCAATCTGGGCTGTCAATGGCAGGCAAAGACCAAAAATTAAAGTCAGAACAAAACCCATGAGTGAAAAATTAAATGGGTGATGCTTCGTTTGAGAATTGTCTATAAACATAGGTTTAGTTATTTTTTAGTACTTTTGTCCCACTTGTAAGCCGAAGCCTTCTTGGGTGCCGTAGCCTTGGCGAAGGATCTGGCGTAGGTGCTTTATCATTATTGCCCATTTCCCCTGCATACTCCCCCGTAAATTATTTAATAAAGGAAAATGAGAAACCTAAAGTGAGCATTTTGTTTGTTGAAAACAAAAAAATCACTAAAGTTGTTTGATTCACTTGAGAATTAAGCCCAAATCCTGTATTCTGGTGTGGTTATTGGTATTTGTTAAATTAACTATATAAGTAACGAATTAGCGGTACCTGATTTTAAGAGGGAAGAGCGACTGAACAGTTAGCTATATGAAATAGTAGCGTTCTACTCACTTTTATACACAAACTGCAAACTTTATACGTAAAAGAACGTAATATCCACTTGGTATAGCGAAGTTACTTTAAAAGTATTTTCAACCTAACAGGCAAAGCATTGATTGCCAAATACTTCAGCTTTTTATAGTTCCGTAGCTAAGGCTACGAAAAAAATAAAAGAGCTTTGTCTTAACAATCAAGCCGTTACCTTCGGTTCTGAACCTACTTTAAGAACAACTTCTGGATATTAAATGGCAAAAGAATTTGAGAATGAAAATAGACCTCCATTTAGTCCCACACTGCAATTTCAAAAAAATTGCTATCCAAGTTATTTTGCTAAAAGCATAGAAATAGAGTCAATTATAACACTAAATCCCGGCAAAAGTATCGTATCGATTCTTGAAATTATCAGCTTTTTGTCTTATTTTCGTGGAATATTCCGAAACTGGAATCAAAAAGGGAAACCCTTCTAAGCCAATTCGTCCTCCACTACTTACAAATAGCCGACAACTTTACACTAATTATGATGCTTTGCCAGTAACAAAAGCTTAAGTACAACTATGGACTTACAGTATTTTTTAAACGTACTATGGAGAAGAAAGTGGTTAATTTTAGCCACCACATTGCTAGCCGCTGCTCTAGCCTACTACTTTGTGGGGCGACAGGAGCATTCCTATGAGGCGGAAGCCACATTCTCCACCGGAATCATGGGAGGCGCCGTCGGTACCATCGATGTCGGTAAAAGCAATCCTTATATTCAGGATTTCCAGATCAAGATGCACTTTGACAACTTGATCTCTTCCCTCAATTCTCGTAGAAATATCAATTTTCTAATTTACAAACTGCTATTGCATGACCTCAACGGTGATGGCGATGATGAACCTTTCCGTAAAATGGAAGATATGGATCTCGCTGAGGTAGATTTTGATCTTTCTCAGGAAGAAATTCAGGAGGTACTCGACATTATTGAAAGTAAATCCGATTCTATGGACTTTGCCTTTCAGCATAACCCAAAAATGCAAAAGGCTTTTTCAGATATAGCCGAGGCACTGGGCTATGACTATGAAAATATGCTCCGATATAACCTGGAGATAGAGCGTGCCGGAGATTCTGACAATATTAAAGTCCGCTTTGAATCGGAAAATCCACGTCTTTGCGCCTTTGCTGTGAATACCTTCTGTGATGAATCGGTTCGCTTCAATCGCTTTTTGGAAAAAGATACGGAAGCACGTAGCCTTGATGAAAGTACGAGAGAAGCGAGAAAGAAAAAGTATGAATTAGATGGACTCAATAATCAGCTGGAAACACTGATGCGTACCTCCAATATTGTTAATGCACAAGGGGATGCGGAATCATTGATTGCTCAACGGAAAAAATACCTACTTGATAAAGAGGAATTTTCCAATAAGGGTTATGCTTTGGAACAAAGTATTGCTCAACTAGAGTCTGACATTCGATCTGTTCAAGCAGCATCTGGTTATGATAAGAATACTGAAATGAATATTAATCAGTCCATTATCAATTTGAAGGAATTGATTAATAAGACTGAATTAGCTTATCTGGAAGCTGAAGAAGGTCCTGCCAGAGATAAACTGGAAAAAACGCTTAATCTATATAAACTCAATCTTGATCGAAAGTTAGAAGATCATGTTGAAGAAATTATAGATGAGAAGGCATCTATAGACAGTCGAATAACAGAAGAAGAATTATTCAGAAAGAAGACACAGGCTCAGATAGATTTAACAGCAACGAGAGAACGTGTAAAAAGTATTGATGCTGCTTTATTAGCACTTAAAACAGAGCAGCAAATCTTCGTTGGTGATGATGCAAAAATCAAAAAGTTGGCAACGGATATTGATATTGCTAAAAAAGAATACGAGGCTTTACTAAGAACAGCCAGTGTATCTAAAAGAGCTTTTGAATCTCAGTTTTTCCCAATTAAAATTTTAGAATACGCACAGCTTCCTGAAAAGCCAATGCCGAAAAACAGAGCCATCATTACTGCTTTTGCTGGAATCGTTGGTGGTATCATGTCGACCATTGCTATTTTATTGATGGCATTTTTTGACAACAGTCTGAACTCTCCAAGCAAATTCCAGCAACATGCTGACGTAGCACTGGTTGGGTCTATCAACAAAATCAAAACCAAGAACCTGAACTTGCAAACGCTCTTTAGCAGCAACGGGAACGTTAAGAGTTTGGATGTCTTTAAAGAGTCTGTCCGAAATCTGAGATTTGCGGTAGAGTCCACCAAATCCAAGCGCTTTCTCTTTACCAGTACACAACAAGGAGAAGGTAAAACATTCCTGATTGTCACGCTGGCGCACACACTGATGTTGAAAGATAAAAAAGTGCTATTGGTTGATACCAATTTCAAAAATAATACCCTGACTCAGATGTCAGGCCAAACCGCTGAAGCAGGGATGCTTTCTTCTGCCAAGTTGATAGGCGACAGTGATGTTGAAGTTGAGTTCACGACCCACACGATGGGCAGTGGAACGTTCAAACTGGACAACGTAGATATTCTTGGTAACAAGGGATCTTACCTCTCTCCATCAGAAGTTTTTGCAGGTAAAGATTTTGAAAACTTCATTGATAAGTTGTCTGAAAAATACGATTACATTTTCTTCGAAGGTGCTGCCTTAAACGACTATTCTGATTCCAAGGAATTGGTCAAGTATGTTGACCGAGTGATTTCTGTTTTTGGTAGTGAATCGGAGTTGAAAGGAAAAGATAGAAATTCAATCGCTTTCTTAAAGAGCCTTGGCAATAAGTTTATGGGAGCGGTTCTTAATAAAACTAAGCTACAGAATCTGGAGAGTTAGGGAGGGGTTGGAAGTGGGAAGTGGGAAGTGGGAAGTTTCCCTCTATCGCGCTTCCCACTTCCAACTTCCCACTTATAAATAAAACAAAACAGATCACAAGTGTCAGCAGATTCTCAAAAATCATATTGGTTACGTTCAGGCCTTTTCAGCTTTTTTGAAAAAGGGTCTGCTTTCCTGTTTGGGTTTGGTGCTACGGTGATTTTGATGCGCTATTTTAGCAAAGCTGACTTTGGTGTGTGGGTTTGGTTCTTGGCACTTACTTCTATTTTAGAAGTAAGTTTGGTTGGACTCAACATGAATGCGGTTGTAAAATTTTCATCAACTGCAAAAGATAAAAATGAGTATCGTTCTATTCAAACCGCTTCCCTATCACTAAATATCACTTTGACAATTTTGGCGGCTATAGTTCTATTTGGAATTTCTATGCTCCTGGAAGCTAATCCTCTTTTTCTTGGAAAAAACCTGGACATGACCCACTTGCCGTATATGCTTCGTGTGTATTGTGCAACGATTATTATGCTCATTCCTTTTTATCATTTCAATTATATGTCGCAAGCCAATCTTGACTTTAAGGGCGTATTTTGGAGTGGTTTTGTCCGAAAGGGATTGTTCTTTTTAGTGGTGTTATCCTTTTTGTTTTTGAATGATCCACAATCGATCACATTACTACCAGTTATCCAATTGGGGGCTGCGATCTTAGCTTCAGTAATTGCCTTTTCTTTTGGTAAAAAATATTTTGCTTTTGGTGGTAAACTTGATATGAAATGGGTTCACACTATATTTCATTATAGTAAATATACTTTTGGTACCAATCTTAGTACCATGCTTTATAAAACCATTGACAAATTCATGCTTGGCGGAATGATCAGTGAAGTTGCCATAGCCATTTATCAGGCAGCTATTAGTATTACCAACTTAGTAGAAGTTCCGGCAACTTCGGTGGCCAATGTTGTTTTTCCACAAGGAGCAAGAAATTCTGAAAAGACAGGAGAAGAACGCAAGAAGAGTTTATGTGATCTTTACGAAAAATCTGTGGGCGCAATTTTAGCAATTCTTGTTCCCTTTATCGCTGTTGTTTTCATTGTCCCTGAGTTACCACTTTGGATCATTGCAGGACAGAAATATTTGGATGCAGCACCGATTCTCAGGATCACGATTCTATATGGTCTATTTCTTCCATTCGCCATACAGTTTGGTACCGTACTGGATTCGATGGGTAAACCCAAAGTCAACTTTTATTTCACCATGGCATCTGCTGTGTTAAATATATTCTTCAATTATATTTTCATAAAAAACTTTGGAACCATTGGTGCGGCCTATGGAACGCTTTGTACATATTTCGTTGCATTTATATGCTTCCAGTTCATGTTGAATAATATACTTGGCGTAAAAATGTATCGCCCTTTTCAGTATATTCCTGGCTTTTACAGACAGGCGTTTGATATTGCGAAGGGGTTTATTGGGAAGAAGGATGTTTCGGCTAAGACTGGAGTGTAATGTTGGATAAATGTAATTATTCAGCGTTAATTTATTTTAGATGTAATACGACGCCCTACGGGGTCGGAAAAAATCATAACGACAGGATTCTAACATAGTGTGACCTCTCTGAGGTCAAAAGCGACGACCTCAGATAGGTCGCATTATGTTAGAAAAATAAGAATTCGTTTTTAACGACCCCGTAGGGCGTCGCATTATTCAAAGACTAAGCGGTGGCTGAATAGTCACAATGAACTTTAAGAAAAAAATGCAAGACTTCAAAAAATACGATGTAATTATGATGGCTATCTTCCGCTGGGATGGCCCCTACTCTTCTACGTCTATCTCACTGGCAAAAGAATTTGCTAAGTCCAATCGCATTTTTTACATCAATCATCCTTACTCCTGGAAAGATTACATGAATCTGCCAAAAGACCCAGCGCTAAAAGACAGAAAGGCAGCGCTAAAAAAAGGAGAAGTCCGCTATGAAAAAGATGAAAAACTACCGGACAATTTCACTTCAGTCGTTGCACCACTCACCATTCCAATTAATCAATTTCCAAAAGGTGGTATCTACAACCGTTTGGCAAAACACAACAATAAGAAGGTAGTTGCGACCATCCGACAGGTGATCAAAGATTTTGACATTAAAGATTATGTTTTTATCAATTGTTTTGATCCGTTTTATGTGCCGGTGTTACCAGTGGATTTGAAACCAGCCATTAATATTTACCAATGTGTGGATGACATTAGTCAATCAGACTATATTGCAAAGCACGGTATTTATCTGGAAAACTCCGCCGTTGAAAAAGCAGATCTCACTTTGACGACTTCGTCCGAATTGTATCGACTAAAGTCAAAATTCACCAACAGCATTCACATTCTGAATAATGCGGCTGATATTTCTGGTTTCCAAAGAGCCTTGAGTATTGATTTTCCCCGACCAGAGGAATTCAAAAATATTAGTGGAAAAATCATTGGTTATATTGGGAATCTGGATGAGATCAGAGTCAATTATCCATTGCTAAAAAAAGTGGCAGAAGCCTATCCTGATGACACACTGATTCTCATTGGGCCCATCAACAATACTATATACAAGGAAATTGGATTGGACAAATTGCCCAACGTACATTTTCTTGGAAAAAGAAATATAGATGACCTTCCGGCTTATCTGAAATACTTTGATTGTGCGATCATACCATTTGCGTACAATCAACTGACACGGAGTATTTATCCATTGAAAATCAATGAGTATCTGGCCGCTGGAAAAGCAGTGGTATCAACCGCCTTTTCGGAAGACATTAAAAGTTTTAGTGATTCTATTTTCCTTTCGGAAAACGAATCTGATTTTGTAGAAAATATTGGCAAGGCGGTAGTTTCCACCAACGAAGAAAGCATTGCTGAACGCGTAAAAGTGGCAGCCACCAATACCTGGGAAAACCGGGTTAAGACATTTTGGGAAATTCTGACGGAGTACTTGCCGAATGGAAATGGAAATGGAAATGGGAAAAAAACTAACTAATGATGAAAGAAAAAGAACAGGACCCGTATAAAGATATTAAACTGGATCAGAAGGAAAGGTTTATTGAATTTGCTGCTGTTGGATTTGCGACTGCGATGATACTTTATTTTTTCTTTAAAACATTATTCTTTTAAAAGATGTCGACGGCAAAAACATATAACTCGTTCATGCATTGGCTGGGAGGGCAGTTTGTTCGAACAAAACTGAATTCCCCACTTGGCTATATCCTGCTGCTAACTTTAGCAGGAATACTGGCCTATGTCATTGCCTCTGTGGGCATCAAAATTGGTGCTTTAATTCTTGTCTTCATCATTGTATTACCATCGATCTTGCTGGCCGTTTTTGATCTTAACTTTGGAATCAAAATAGCGTTGGTAACCGCCATATTGGTTGGTTGGCTGAGTAAATATGCGGAGCTCCCCTTCGGAATCGCTATGGATGCGCTGCTTTTTGTCATGTTCTTTGGTTTGCTGATTAAACAATCCAGAGTTAAGGATATGAGTTTTGCGAAAAGTCCCATCAGTATACTTATTTTAATTTGGGTATTTCTCAATTTGTTTGAAGTATTAAATCCTGCGGCTGAGTCAAGGCTGGCCTGGATATTTACAGTACGAAGTATGGCGGGACTCATCCTATTATATTTCATTGCCTGCTATGCTTTCAATAGTCTTAAGGCTATTCTCAATATTCTGAAATTCATTATCATTCTGGCTTTCATTTCAGCCCTTTATGGTTTGAAACAAGAATTTTTCGGATTTTCAGATGCCGAAATGACTTGGTTATATTCCGATAAAAAACGGTTGCAGCTGATCTTACAGTGGGGACGATTGAGGATATTCTCTTTCTTCTCTGACCCAACCAATTATGGTATTTTCATGGCCTATATGTCGACCTTCTGTTTCATCTTATCTACCGGTCCATTCAAACTTTGGCAACGTTTCATGCTCCTCTTAGGAGGTGCTCTGATGATTATGGGCATGGCTTATGCGGGTTCAAGAACCCCCTTCGTTTTGGTTCCTTTTGGTTTGGTTATTTTTCTTTTGTTGACACTAAAAAAGGAATACATTCTTGTCATTGGAGCTGTTTCTGTGCTGGGAGGCGCCGTGATTATGAAAGGCCACTCGAATGCTGTACTCTATCGAATACAATCTGCGTTTATCCCAAGTAAGGCAGATGATACCATGAATGTTCGTGCTGAAAGTAGAAAGTTTATTCAGCCTTATGTATATACCCATCCTCTTGGTTTTGGATTGGGAAGTACCGGAGTGTGGGCTGCTCGTTTTACCCCAGATTCTTTTATGGCTGACTTTGCCCATGATAGTGGTTATTTAAGGGTAGCAGTAGAGTTGGGTTGGATAGGGTTAATCATCATCTGCCTCTTTTTACTTGTGGTTATGAGAACCAGTATATACTATTATCTCCGAGTCAAGAACCCCAAAATAAAGATTATTTACTTAGGCATCACCGTCATCTTTTTCCAATTAGCATTGGCAAATTTCCCGCAGGAAGCATTGACGATTTTACCTACGAGTATTATCTTTTATTTACTGCTGGCAATAACGGTAAAATTAAAAGATTTTGACACCGTTGTCATTGATGCAAAAGAAGCGGATTCTGGCCATATCAGCTTTACTGAACCAGAAGATTTATCGGAAAATAATGAGGAATTAGCAGCTAATCAGGCGAAATAATATGCTACCCTATTTCGGCATAGATGTTGACCCTATATTAAGTTGCATTAAGGAAGACGGAAGTTTCAATAGAATATTGGTGCTGGGTTTTGAAGGTTTGAATGGTTTGAAGGTCATCTATGTGCCGACATGGTTAATCACATTTTTTACCATATCGCCACATAGAAGCACATAGAAAAACCACCTCTTACAAACTCGTTACCCACTATATTTGGCTAAGCGCCAAAAAATTTGGTCTTCCGTCCAAACAACAAATGCGCTAACTTGAGATTATACAATAATACAGCAATAGACTTTGTCTTATAATTCAAAAATCATGATACGATTTATTAAACCTTTTACTTGTAAAGTTGCTCCAATTTTGATGGCTGCTTTTATGGTGCCAGCTCTTGGTTTTACCCAAATGGTAGACTTCGATAAGGTGGTGATACCAGACGGCTTTAGAGCCAAAACGTTTGAAGACCATCTGGTACAACTAGCCTGGATGAATAGTCCGGAAAATAAAGTGCTCGAATACGAAGTAGCGATTGCAAACGAAGAAAAGAAAATTCAACGTTGGGACTGGACGAAAGACCTAACGGCACAGCTTAACTATAACGAAGCGCATTTTGTAAGTGACTTCTTCCCTCCTCCAGTAGATGTTGATAATCCACTGGTTCAAAGTTTGATTTTTCCAAGGTTCAATTTAGGTGCCCGTTTTGACTTAGGTACTATCCTGAATTACAAAAAGGAAAAGCAGATTTCACACCTTAAATTATTGATTGCAGAGTCTACCGTTGACCAGCAAAAACTAAAGGTTCGCGCTATGGTTTTGGAACAATACCAAACTTATTTAAGTGCGGAAGAAATTTATACGATCAATGTTCAAGCAGAGCAGGACGCAAAAGAAAGTTTCCAATTAGCTGCTAGTCTTTTCAAAGCCGGTGAAGCCAAGTTTGAAGAATATAGTGCTGCTGCAGATGCTTATTTTGCCGCTAAGATAAGTACACTAAATGCAAAAGTTGAAATTGAGTTGACTCGTATTAAACTGGAAGAGTTGATTGGTGTTAGCTTGGAGGAAGCTCGGAAGTCTGGACCTAAGGAAAAGGTGAAGAAAAAGAAGAAAAAGAATTAGAATTGGAATTGCTTTAGTTCTTTTAAAAAATCCCGGATGCTGGTTTAGTGTTCGGGATTTTTTTGTCCTTTATCGTGATGGGACACGGATTGAACGGATAAGGACGGATTTTTTGTTCTATCGCGCTCTGGGGTAAAATATTCATCTTCACGTTAAAGGTTCACCATAACACGGAAAAAATCCGTGATCATCGTCCGCCGCCATAGGGGCTTTGGCCGAACGCTTTCGCCGAAGCTTCAGCGTAAGAGCACGGAGGCCGTTCAATCCGTCAAATCTGTGTCCCATCAACGTTAGCAGAAATCAAAGCACCCCATCCGCCTTCAAAAGATCAAGATAAAGTCGACTCCCATATTTATTCAAATGCTGATAATCGCTATAGCCTTTTGGATCAGTAATCGCTTTGGAGTAATCCTTAACTTTTACACCAGTTAATGCTTCGACTTCCATTTTCAGGGAATCGAGATTCGTTATCTTATCAGCGAAAGGTGGATAATATGGGTTGACCACTAAATGTACTTCCACGCCTTTACTTTTAGCATTTTCTACTAAAAGCGCCAGTTCTTTAAGAATATAAAGACTGTCAACATCCTTATCTTTTCTTTGCTTGTAATCTAAATAATAGGGTTCTTCGTTGACTACATTTTGAGTTAGATAGTCATTCATCACCCGGTCCGTTAACCAATCTTCATCATCACCACCCACGGTATATTTTAAGGCGCGGAGAAATATTTCACCGTTATAGCGAAACAGATGACTGAACTTTGCGCCGTTGTACATCGTTTCCTGCTTGGTTTGAATGAGCTTGGAAAGTCGTTTGGAATATGGTGTATACAAATTGAAACCAGCGATGAGTTGATCATTTATACGATCGCACATGGTAATGTCCAAAACCATTTTTTCAATCTTATCGTACTTCTGTAAATAGTCATCTACAAAAACATGGGACAGGTCAATCGGCATTCCATTGTAACTGGTGTTGAAGGTATTCTTACCCGTAATTTCTTCGACGTAAGGCTGGTAAAAAATCAAGCCCCTGGAATTACCAACCAACAATATTTCTGCATTGGCAGATCCGTTGTATAACCTTGAATAGCGAAACTGAGAGGACTCTGCTCCTTTTTTCAAAATCAAACCACCTATTCTGTCACCAACAAAAGCCAGTGCTATTAACGCAAGAATCCAGTATATTTTTTTCAATGTATTTTGTTTTGAAGGTTTTAGGGTTTGAAGGTTTCAGGGTTTGAAGGTTTCAGGGTTTGAAGGATACGCGATATGCGGAGCTCGCGATTACGTATCCTTCAAACCTTAACTCCTTCAAACCTTAACTCCCTCAAACCTTGGTTTCCTAAAACTGGAAATAAATAAATGATGCGGCACCAAATGAACCAAAGAATGAAATCAACCAAAGCAAACACGCAAAAGATACGACTCGGAATGCAGGAGATTGTATGGCGACTTTATAAAATTTAAACTTGAAATCCAATAGCTCTACGCCCAATAACATAAAGATGAGTATGAAGCCTTTCATCACGACGAACTTGTTCACGACCGTTCCAAAACTCAAGCCTTCTAATGATCCGATGCCTGCAATTACCTGATTGGCAATATCAAAATCTGGCGCCCGGAAATAGATCCAGGCAAAACAGGTACAGACATACACGATGAAAATTGCTATACCATTCTGAACGATATTAGGTACTTTTAATTTGTCTAGTAAGGTATTCCAATATGGGCCTATTAGTCGTTGAACGACCAGATACAACCCGTGCAAGAAGCCCCAAACTACGAATGCCCAACTTGCTCCGTGCCACAGACCACCTAATAGCATGGTGATGGACAGGTTCATATAATTGAAAACGGTGGTACTGTTATCCTTATCCTCCTTCATCCATTTGCTCATGAAATAAGACACCGCAATGTAAATCGGAATCAACCACCACCATCCAGTCATCACAATGGATAAGATTAAAAACAAAATGGTAAAAAAGATGGAGCCGAAACCGCCACCTCTGTTTCCACCTAAAGGGATATACAGATAATCCCTGAGCCAACTTGACAAGGAAATATGCCAGCGGGTCCAGAACTCACTGAAGTTTTTAGAGAAATAGGGTGTCTTAAAGTTATCTGGAAAATCAAATCCCATAACCCGGGCAAGACCAATAGCGATGTCGGAGTATCCGGAAAAATCGCAATAAATCTGGAACGAATAAAAGATCACTCCTATCGTCAGATGCAAAGAAGAGAAACCGCCCGGCGCAGCAAAACACTGATCAACAAAAGGTGCCAGTGAATCAGCTATAGCCACCTTTTTGAAGAAACCCCAAAGCATTTGGCCCGAGCCAGCAATCAATCGATCCCATTCAAACTGTCGGTCTTTTTTGAACTGCGGTAAGAAGTCGATGGCCCTTACAATCGGTCCTGCCACCAATTGTGGGAAGAACGATATAAAAGTTGCAAAGCGCAAAAAGTTTTTTTCAACATCAATCTTTCGATAGTACACATCTATGGTATAACTCATCGATTGGAACGTATAAAAAGAGATACCCACCGGAAGAATAATATGAAGTGTGTGCCAGGAAGGTGTCACGCCCATAGATGCTGCCATGGAAGTAAAAGATTCAATAAAAAAGTTGAAGTATTTGAAGAAAGCCAGGAAGCCCAGGTTGATGACCATAGAGGTGAGCAGCAGCTTCTTACGTTGCCCAAAATCATCGGTATCATCTAGTTTTAAGCCCACCAGGTAATCAATCAAAGTGGAGATGACAATCAGACTGAGGAAGCGATAATCCCACCAACCATAAAAGAAGTAACTTCCGGCCAAACAGAGCAACAGCCGTGCCTTGCCTTTCAAGACAAAATACAACGGCAGAAATACTGCAATAAATACAAAAAATGGAAGGCTGTTGAAAATCATATGTTCTTCTTGTTGACTCGAATATCGTGGTTTGCTTTGCTTTTCCTCTTCTCTCTGTAAACTCCTCGTTTTACTTGCAAATTCAGTACCTATTTATGGACCAACCCGTTGAATTCTATTGAGCCAAATCGGTTTCTAAAATTTCTTTCCACAAAAGATAGGCCTGACCATTTAGATGCAATCCATCTTCTGTTAATGCTGCTTTCAATTGCCCCGCTTCGTCTTTAAAACGAGCATGCAAATCTATATATTCATAGCCAAATTCCAAGGCTAATTTCTTAATCTCTTCGTTAAGCTGTACAATGGATGTATTGCTGACACCTACAAACTTCACGGAGCCATTGACAGGCAAGACACTTTGCACCCCTACCGGCATTTGTGGCAGCTTATCTTTAAATTTTTTTAATATGGCTTTATAATGAGGTACGACCCAATCTACTTCGTGAAAGAACAAATCGTTTACACCAATCATCAAACAAACTTTGGAAGGCTCAGCGGCGATGATTCGATCTAAGCGCGACAGTACACCTTCTACTCCATCTCCTGATATACCTCGATTCTTAACAATTGGATTTCCGAATAATTCAGCCCATTCACATTGTTCCGTTATACTGTTGCCTAGAAATACGATATCACCTTTTTGAAGTTCCAGTTTCATGAATAAATCTTTACGATGCTCATAATGAGCGGAGAGCCCCCTATTTTTGATTTTGTGCCAAACAGTATGTACCCCTCCAAATCGATATACAATTACAAAGAGGCCCACCAGGAAAATAATATTGAGTAAGATGGAAAAAGGAAGCACTTTGGATTTCATTCGTTATGTGTGGATGTTTTTCTTGCTTGATGAGTTTTTGGGTGAGTTGGAAGTGGGAAGTTGGAGGTGGGAAGCTTTCCGCGAACGCGGAGCTCCACGATCGAGTGAGCTTCCCACTTCCAACTTCCAACTTCCTTCCCCTCTACCCCTTCTGCTCATTCTCCAACACTTCGTCAATAGACACCGTTCGTGTATGCTCAGAAGCTTTAAAATTCTTATTGGGGTTGCCCATTTTGAATAAGGCGGTCACTTGTTTACCGACAAACATAGGCATACTCCAAAGTGCTGACCAGATTTGCTTTGGTGCTTTTGAAAGATACAATGTCAGTAAAATGTTTCCTGCAAAAATGGCGATTGCTCCTGCTAAGCAAAGTGCTGTAACAGGTGACAGGAACAGGCCTATTACCGTAAGGAACATAGCGCCCAACAAGGTAATAAACATCGGAGGCGACATCGTTACCAAACCAAAGAAAAAACGATTGAAACTAAACGTCAGTAAGCCTTTTAGTATATGTCCTGTTGAGTTAGGTAAATTTTGAAAATAAGAAAACAACCAACGGGTCCGCTGTGTTTCGACCTGATCGCCGGATACTACCTTTTCATCATAAACGATGGCATTCCAGGCGTAAGATATTTTTTCATCTTTCTGTAAAAGAAAATTCTGAAGGATTTTATCTTCCTGCAACATCTTCTTCCACCGCTCTTTTCCCTGTTCGATTTCGGGGCTGTTTAAGTAAGCCCGATACAATTCTGTTTCGACAGCCATTCCCGATCCGGAAATAACGGCAGAGGAACCAATCATATAAGGAGCATAACGGTCAATGTAATTTTTATAAAATTCACCAGTCGCATCTGCGCAGGCATATACCGTGTCCAGGTTCTTAGCGGTACGTTGTCCCTGAACAGAGCGATGCCCGTTGTTCACGTACTTGTTGATTTCTTTTAAAAATTGAGGATGCGCCAGGTTATCTGCGTCAAATATAACCGTGTATTCATGTGGTCGAACATAACTGTCCATGGCATGAATAATTGATTTTGCTTTTAAGCGAAGTGGTGGATTGGGGTTCAACAAGGTGAATTGCTTATCCTCCAGATCCCAGCCGGTGACATCGCACTCGTCAGCAACTAAATAGACGTGAAAATTTTGGTAGGGCTGCTTTAGCAGAGATTGGACCAGAGGCTTGGCAATAGCTGCATTTTTGTAAGCAGTAATGATACAGCCGTAGTCGTAAGCTTTGTAAGCATCTCCCAGTGCCTTTTCATCTTTGATACTTTTCTCACTGGAAAACAAAGATCCGAATACCGTCAAAAAAGGCAGTACCAGGAAGAAGGCCAGAAAGGCACTTACAATAATGTATATGGTAACAAGAATTGTCATAATCGGTGATTGAATTAGCCTGCGAATTAGCATGCGAATGTGAATGTGAATTAGAGTGCGAATTTTATTCTAATTCGTATTCTAATTCACATTCGTATACGCCGTTTTCTTCAAAAGGGTGCGATTTTCTGTACGATCCTTACGGAAAACGTTCCAGGAAATGGCCTTCAAAAATGCCTTCAAATGATCGAATTGCCCTTTGAGCAAATACATCAATACATTTTTAGGTATCGTGAAGAAAATCAAAAACAAGGTAAAGATAAATACCTCTCCTTTGGTTTTGTTTCTCCGCATGAAAAATATGCGGTTTCTATTAATATAGAAGGTTTTTAAGGTGCTCATCTTACCTACAGAAATAGATTCTTTGTGGTAAATGCGAGCCTGGGGCTCCACGTACACCTTATAACCAGCGCGACGGATTTGTTCGCACCAGTCAAGCTCTTCGTAGTAGAGGAAAAATTCCTCGGGCATCCCTCCAACCTTATCCAGCACTGTACGAGTCATCATCATAGCTGCCCCGTGTGCGTATGGGCTTTCGTAAGGAGCTATGTTGAACTGCCCTTTGTCCAGTTCCATCTCACCGATGGTCTTATTACGCGCTGTGTAAGGATTCACGGGTGTAGTGCCTGCGTATTGGATCAAATCCACCTGATGCTCGTGACTTGACGGATGATAGCAGATAAGTGGTGAAACCATTCCCAGGTCAGGTACCTTATCAAATAGTGCCACAAGGCGTTCGATGGCACCATCAATGAGTTCGGTATCATTGTTTATAAAGTAAAGAAATTCGCCACTGCTTTCAGCAATACCGAGATTATTTCCGCCTGAGAATCCAAGATTCTCTTCAGAACGAATAAACATTACTTCAGGATAATTTTGTAGTAAGTGGGCTTGAGGATTTTCCTTAGAGGCATTGTCTACAACAATAACTTCCAAGTCCTTAAAAGAAATTTCACGAAGGGAATCAAGCATCTCACAGGTTACACCCAATTGATTATAATTGACTGTAATGATGGAGACTTTGGGACAGTTTTTAGGCATTTGCTAAAGAATATGATTCTTTGACAAAGATTGTGTTTTTAATGGAAAAAGGAAAATTTATCATCAAGTCGCTAATCGCTCCTTTGATGATAAATTTTCCTTTTCCATATTCTTGTCAAAAAAAAAGAATATAAAAGCCTGATACTCAGTAGTTATGAGTCGAAAATGGAGTTATTATTCTCCTTTTTGAATCATTGCTGGTAAAGTACGGCTCATGATTTTAAGATCCATCCAAAAGGATAACTTCTTAGCATATTCAATATCTAAGCCAATACGCTCTTCTTCAGAAAGATTTTCTTTTCCACCTGGAGCAACTTGCCATAAGCCAGTGATACCGGCAGGAGCTAAAAAGCGTCCGGCCCATGCGTCTCTGGTTATCAATTCAGCTTCATAAAGTGGAAGTGGACGGTTGCCAACGATAGACATTTCACCTTTCAATACGTTGAATAACTGTGGAATTTCGTCAAGGCTGGTCTTTCTGATAATTCGACCTATACGAGTGATCCGAGGATCATTTTTTATTTTAATAAACGAAGCATTTCCTTCTTCGCTGTACTGATTCATGTGAGCAATTTTCTTCAATTTAGCATCAGCATCCTGGCACATAGAGCGGAATTTGAGGAAATCAAATGCCTGATAGCCTTGTCCAATTCGTTTGGAGCGGTAAATGACCGGCCCACCCGACTCTAGTTTGATACAAATGGCTATGATCAACAACACCGGGCTGAATACAAGTAAAATGGAAGAAGCTAATACGATATCAAAAATACGCTTTCCAGTTGGAGTCTTTTTAGTGTAGTAAGAAGGTGAATCTTCGCCTATGTTAGTCAGCAAGTCTTTTTTGAAGCGAGTTAGAAACTCAATTCTTTTTTGAAGATCATTCCAACGCACTGGTTCTGTGTAACAGTCATCAATACCCATCTTAAGCGCTTTAGAGATGTCCATGTCAAAGCGGTCATTAGCGATCGCGATGAAGGGTACATATTTTAGTTCTTCGTGCTGGCGGATGGTATCAAGTAGTCTGAAATCATCATCTCTCAGGTACTCATAGTTGCAGATGATAGCCGCAGGAGGGTTGTTTTTGGTTTCTTCAAGCCACCTAAATGCCTTGAACGAGGAGTCGAATTCTCTGAATTTATAGTAAGTCAGATCCGTCTGCTCGTTTAGCAAAATGTACGAGTAATTGTCGAAACCGACAATTAGTACATCTTTAGGGGTCGTTGTAGTTGTAAAGATTCGATTCATTTTTGCAAGTTTGTCGTTCTAATCTGTTGAGCTAGTTTATTTAGCAAATTGCACTCTTTTCTGACCCTCATCAGAAAGGATTGCTTTTATTTTGGTTTTCAGATCTATTGGGTTGAAAGGTTTGGTTATATAGCCTGACACTCCGAGCGAGTGGCATTTTTTTATTACACGGTTACTTTCCTCTCCAGAAACTACGAGGATCGGCAAATGGCTAAAGAAGCCACTGCTTCGAATATTGGAGAGAAAATCAAGTCCATTAATGTTTGGCAGACTCATATCTAACATTATCAAATCGGGGATATTTCCTTGACTCAGGTGAGCTAATCCTTCTAATCCATCCTTTTTAGTGGTGACACTATAATCTTTAGATAGGAATTTGGCTAATAGCATTCTGATACTTTCGTGATCTTCTATCACTAATATCTCTTTATTTGATTTCATCATTATTATTCTCCGGTTTTTGAAAAAATATTATAATTATATAATTTATTCAAATTACATTCTAAATATGAGACTATCCTTCTATTCCAGACCTGACATAAGTGTGCTAATAGCAGCTTTATTGAGAGGGTTTCTGGTTGGAATCAAAACTATGTTTTAGGCATAGAATTGGCTCGCAATGTAGAAGTCGAAAGGTTTAAGAATGTTTAGTAACTAGAAAAACCTGGGAGTGGTTGTTGGGAGAATTTTGAAACATGCAATAGAACAGGTAATCGTTTGGGAGCATGTTTGCTTTAAAATATGTTCACAGGACTTCTCTAATTTTAATAATAACTTACAGTACTTCAGTGTTTTATGCGTTTGATAAAGTTGTCGGTCAAAGTTAGGTAAATTTTATCAATCCAAGAAAAAAAGATATGAATCTTTGCTTGTTACAGGGAGAATCACACCTAATTGGATGATTAAAGGTCTTGGAGGGGAGAAATTGTTACAATACAAAGTTAAAGACAAAAAATTTTAGATGCTGTACCCCCATTTAAGTATTTAAAACATTAACGATTAACAGATACTTAGCAGGTAGTTTCTTTAAACTTCCTTTGTATTTCTCTAATCCATACCCCCTTTATACGTTAACTTTAGAGGGTAGTAACATAAAGGAGATCAAAATACTTTTTTAAGCAAAAAAATACGCAATTATCGTAGAAGCGGCAGTATACTTGTCAGTAGAAATACCTATACGCACATCCCACTAAATGGGTAATTATTGAATAATATTAATTAGCCTGTTTGTCAGGCTAAAAAAGGCCCTTCTTGTTGCAAAACGCTGGAACTGCTCAAGACGCTCCAATTCTGACGGTCAAGCCAGGGGCTAATGATCCTTATATACGTAAAACCTATACTCAACAGATTTTTGTTGCTCCAGCGTTTGGCAAAGTTCTTTGGAGGATTAATGCGTCTATCCAGCTAGATAAACGGCCATCTGCCAGACAGACTCCACAATAGTATGCGTTCTGACAGCGCAGTAATCTCAATTATTGGCTATGCTTTGAAAATTTCTTTACAAATACTAGCATAGCTTTTGTATTAAGTCTAACAGAGTTCCTGATTTTAGGTAATCCAGCCTTTCAAGAACTATCGTTTTGGATTGTTGTATAGCGGATTCAAGCTGGTATTTTTTCAAATTTATCTACTGCGCTGAGTTTTTGACATTGAAGTTGTTTAAAGTTATTGTCCAGAAGTGAAGCTAACTGCTTGATTCTGAAGACGAAGCTCATTTTGAGTATCGTAGCCAAAGCTACGGCGACGAAGAATAGCTGAAGTATTCGGGATCAA
>Ga0114957_1001391_pt1 | contig 26669 bp, 28 predicted proteins | sample BantaG_FD_87175 | JGI IMG/M metagenome (GOLD analysis project Ga0114957, IMG submission 87175) | Marine algal microbial communities from Bantry Bay, Ireland - BantryBay_4 metaG | ecosystem: Host-associated > Algae > Red algae > Unclassified | place: Bantry Bay, Ireland | collected 2014-11-21
ATGATTTTTTTTTCTACATCAGGGGTATACAATTTTGCATCATGAGGATGGATTCCTTGAGTACAGAAAATATCTTTATATTGATTTGATATATCGAGAGCCCTTTGTAGATTCTCAGGGTCCACTGAAATAGTAATAAGTTTCTCAACCCCGTGATCTTTAGAGTCTTTGATAATTTCATCAAGACTCTTTTCTTTGAGATAATCAAGGTGCAGGTGGGAATCAATCATTATTGCTTTAAAAGATTATCAATAAGAGCAAACCATTGAACTAAAGGTAAAGCAGTTTCAATTTTTCTCCCATTAATAACAAGTGTTGGAGTTGATTCAACATTGTATACTCTTGCTTGATTCATTGAGTTTTGAATATCTTGAGAAACTTCTTCTCGTTCGCAATTTTGAAGAGCAAACTCTTTTTTTACACCTTCTAAGAATTTACTACCAATTGAGCTTTGATTTGCAAAAATTTCATCATGAACCTTTAAGAACTTTGATTCATCGCAAGCTGCAAGTTTTGCGGCTTCACAAGCAAAAGGGTGAAGCTGACGCTTCATGTTCGAATTACAGTTTGAGTCTAGCGGGTAGAAGTAATAGTGGATATTAATTTTTCCTTTATAACGTTGAGCTATCTTTTCAAGCAGTTCGGCAGTCTTTTGGCAAAAAGGACATTGGAAATCAGAAAACTTTAAAATCCAAACTTTAGCATCCTTAAGTTGTCCCGGAACTTTGGTCAATGTGAATGGAGAAACGTAAGCAGGGGGACCTAGATCTGGAAGGGTTTGAAATTTGCTGAAAATTTGACTCTTCATCTTGGATTGCTTTTCTATACGAGAATCAACCATGAAATAGTTAATACCGACGAGTCCAAAGAAGACGACAGCAAGGATTGCTGAACTTGTCAGATCAAAAGAGAAGAAAGGAAGGTCACTTTTTTTCCAGTAAAGATAGAACGAAATCCAACTTGTCATGTAAAAAAGAGTACAAAAAGGACAGAGACTACCAAGTACGACGAGTGAAAAAATAAAAAGGAAAATGCAGCCAACGGCGTTAACAAGACTTAAGGTTTTATTTGTTTTTTCAAAACCAACTGAAGGGATAAGGCTTCCTAGTAAAAATGAAATTTGTATAAAGAGCCCAAAGACAGAAAGTGGGACTCCCATGATGTTTGAAATAGAAGAAAAAGTAGCAGCATCACAATTAAAAAAATCAGAAATATGACAAGCAGAAGATCCTGTTCCAAGACCACCTTGAGGAAAGTGAATATCATAATAATGTGTCGTTAGGTAAATTGTCGCTGCCAGGCCAATAAGATTTATAAAGATATAAATAATATTATTAAGGTTTAGCCCATTGAGGGTCAGTGTCTTTCTTTCATTCATCATTTTAAGCCTCTCTTAATTGATAAGAGTTATAATTTCTCTTAGTAGAGTTTGTTCTTCTAAAACTATTGTATTGAATATTTTCAAAGGTACAAATAAAGGATTCTTGAAAATCAATCTTAGGGAAAAAGTGCAATAAATTTAATTTCACTTCATTTTGCAGGTCAAAGAAAAGTTTTTGCTCTTCATCTCGTGTCACAAAGTTTTTTGATCCAGGGAAGTAGTCAAGAAACTCATTGGTAACTTCAAAGCTATCAACGTAAATACTTGGGCCTATAACAACTTTAAGAGGCTTTAACTGCTTAATTTCATCTTTAAGGTAGATCTTTTGATGAATACCACGCCACCCTGCATGTAGTAATGCACCACCGTTTTCTCCTTCAATAAGAATTGGTAAGCAGTCAGCTGTATAAACAACAACTTGATCCTTTCTTTCTAATTGAGAATTTTTCCAAATAATTCCATCTCCAGGAAGAGCTTCTTTTGAATTCTTAATGAGATCTAGCTCAACAATCTGATCACTATGAAACTGTTTTACCTGCCAGTAGTTGCTAGGCTCCTCGATACTTGTTTTAAAAGAACCAAAGAGGGTTGGTGTTTCAAAAAAATCACTCATAAAATCAACTCTCTTCTCTTAGGCTTTGAAGTGCCTTTTGAAAGTATGAGTTAGGGGGAGTTCTAAAGCTTAACAACTTTTTTGTTATAGGGTGGGTGAACTCTAATAAATGTGCATGAAGTAATGGATGAGGATAATCTTTGAGAATACTTTCAAACTTAATATGTTTTCCAAATTGTTGTTTTGGGTTGGCATAAGTATGGTCATTTACAATAGGAGCTTTTTTCAATTCACTCAAGTGAACCCTTATTTGGTGAGTACGCCCAGTTTCAAGGGTGAGCTTTACATAGGAGAAGTTTTCAAAGTATTCCTGAACTTGGAAATGAGTAATAGCTTCTTTTCCTCTTTGAACTTTTGAAGTCATTTTTAGTTTATTGTGAGGATTTCTTGCGATTAAAGATTTGAGTGTTCCTGACTTTGGAGAGATTTGCCTGAGGCACAGTGCAAGGTACTCTCTTTTAATGTCATGCCTTTTAAATATATCACTGAGAAGTTCATGAGTTTTTTGATCTTTGGCCATGACCATAACTCCAGTTGTTCCTTTATCGAGTCGATGGACAATTCCTGGTCTCTTTGAGTCTCCAATACCCTTTAAGTCTTTACAGTGATGTAAAAGTGCATTGACTAAGGTACCTGTCCAATTTCCTGGAGCTGGGTGAACCACAATACCTGCTTGCTTATTAATAATAATAAGGTGTTCATCTTCAAAAAGAACTTCAAGTGCAATATCTTCAGGTTCTAAAAAGTAATCCTCAGGGTAGGGGATTTGTAACTCAAGCGTGGTCCCAACTGGAGGCATTTTTTTTAATAAAAGCTCACAGTCTGCTTCAATAAAACCTTCAAGGAAAATTTTTTTTATATAAGTCCTACTGTATTCAGGAAGAATATGTTTGAGATATTGATCTAGCCTTTTAAAGTTTTTACTCTCTTCATCAAGAACAATTGTTTTATGAGTTTTTATTTGTTCTTGAGACATACCACTATTGAGTCATTATCTCGCCTCTAAATAGCTTAACTTTTTGAGTATAAGAATTAGAGACAAGGTCTGGGTTGAGCTTGAGAGTTTTTGCATATTGAAAAATAAAACCTCTTGTATATACAGTAGCGGGGAGTTTTTCGTAGTTATCCTCTTCAATATGAATCAGATAGTTTTTAAGAATTTTGGTCATATCGGCCATTCGTTCTAGAGACACATTTTTATACTCTCTGATTTCTTTGAGAAGGCTTCCATTAAACTCAGCCTCTGAGTCAATTGTATTTTCAAATTGAGGGTCGACTTCATAATTAAGTTCGTAACGTCTTTTAATATCTTTGAGGTTAAACGATACATGGCCTTTTTTTGAAATCGATTTCTTTGAAAAGTTGGGGTCGTATTGATCAAACTCAATATCTTGCATTCCGTGCGCATCATTATAGAGGCGTCTTTTATCAGGAGAGGATAGCACTGTATATGCTTCTTCAATTGAGGAATGGATTGTTTCGTATTCTTCTTGAGAAAAAAGTGAGTATGAAGCACAAGTTGAGTAAGAGTAGGCTTCTTTGGCCTTAGAGTAAGCCGACTCAACTTCTACTTGCGAAGCTTCAGGCTTAATATCTAAAATATCATAATAGTTTCTTTTCTCTTGCGAGTCTTTATGAGTCAGGTTCATGAACAGATGGTCCTTTAGTTCAAAGTTAATTCTTTTATTACTTTTTTTATTTTCATGGCACTTAATGAATTAGGATAAAGTTTCATGAGAGGTTCTCTCATCTTGATACTTTGCCAAACAGAAGCATCATGTTCGAGGTCATCGAGATAGTTTAAATTAAAACCAAAGTACTTCTTACAAATAGTCTGCATAGAGTAACCAAGTGACCTTTCCTTTTCATTTCTGGTCTGGTTAACAATAAGGTTGAAATTAAGTTTTTGAATTTCCTTTTGAATGTAGTCACCAATTTGAGGGTTAATTTCTTTTATCGAATTAATAAGCTCCACGGGTGAACTCATCTTGTCATTAAGTTTTGCACCTTGAGATTTATCAATCAAAGTATCAATTTCAAAAATTCCTTCAAAGCTTTGAAGCTTTCTAAAGATGACTGATTTTATAAACCGATAGGTATTTTCGATTGAAGTTGGCTCAGGCAAAGTGACAAGAATTCCTTGATGGGCAAAAAGAAAGAAGTCAATTGTATTTAAAGTTGTTCCGGCTCCTAGATCAAGCAAAATATAGTCGACGTTGAGTTGTTTTAAACCTCTTAGAAGATTTCTTTTTCCCATATTTTTCAGGTTCGCAACACCATATTCGTCTTGAGCACCACTAATTAATTTTAAATTAGGGAAAGGTGTATCAACTAAAATTTCATCAATGTGAATATATTTTTTACTTAAAAAATCAGTAAGAGTTTTATCCGGAATAGGGACACCAAGACATGTGTGAAGATTCGCTCCACCGAGGTCAAAGTCAATTGCAACAACACTATGTCCTGCGTTCGCAAGTCCAATGGCCATGTTAGCAGAAATAAAACTCTTGCCGACACCACCTTTACCACCACCGATGGCCCAAAGTTGGCCCTTGAGCTGGTAATCAACTTTAGCACTCATGTGCCTTGCGATTTCCCGAGCAGGGTTTTTATTAATACTGTCTTGCGTTATTTCTTCTCTCAATAATAACTCCTACTTAGCATGATATACATTTTAGATAGGGTTTAAAAAGAATTCTTTACTAACATTGACTTGAAGCTCAGGGCAATAACTTGACTAAATGACCCTAAATTTAATAACGTCTGCAGCTTAACGGGGGTGTTATTTATATGGCTGATTCTATAGAGGCTTTGCCGGCCAGAAATTCACTACATTTAATGAGAAAGTTTTGGCACATTGGCGGAGGATCTCTTGCTATTACACTTTTTTTTATTTCAGGTGTGAGTGTCAGCTTGCTGCGACAACTTTGTTTTTGTGTTCTTCTTTTTTCAGTTTTCGTTGAAGTTCTTAGAATGAATTCAAAAAGAGTAAATGTGATTTTTGTCGGGTTCTGGAAACCTTTTATGAGAGAGTCCGAGGTTAAAGGCTTTACAGGGACATCGTTTTATCTACTTGGAGTTTGGTTGAGCCTTTCCTTGTTTAAGTTTGAAATAGCTCTTTTATCGATTTTATTTTTAGTGGTAGCAGATCCTGTTAGTTCATTAATCGGAAACCTTTATGGATCTCGTGATTATTTACCAAACAAAAGTATAGAAGGGAGTCTGGGATGCTTTATCACTTGTTATTTTCTATGCTTTATATATCTTAAAAACTTTCATGGACAAACAAGTGACATTCATTTCTTATTTGCTTTTTTAGCGGGTTTGATTGGAACAGTCTCGGAAACAGTTTCAGCATTTAAGATTGATGACAACTTAACAATACCTCTCGTTTCTGGCGCAGGGTTATCACTTCTCAATATGTTTATCAAAGCCTTTTAGTCGGAGATTAAAGAGTAAGCTTTCATTGACTTCAGATTTTTAAATTGATTATCATTAACTATAGGGTAGTAAATCCTTACAGGGTTGACACGCTAATTTACTAACCATCATTGAGACTAAGGAAGGATCTTATGACGGACCTCATAAATAATTTTATTACTTTTTTAAACCAAGGTGGGACATATATGTATGTCATCTTTTTGGTTTTGTTTATAGCCTTAGCCATTATACTGGAAAGATTTATCAGACTAAGAGCTTTTGATTTGAATGCTCCTGGCTTTATGAATGAGATACAAAAACTCATCTTAGGGAATCAATTGAAAGAAGCCATTCAGTATTGCTCTGGAACAAAAGCATTACTGGCGAAGGTTATTAAAAATGGATTGAAGCGAACTAACCAAGGCGTAGATCAAGTTCAAAATGCAATAGATGCTTCTGCTTTAGAAATTATTCCACAGGCAGAAAAAAACTTAGGCTATTTGAACTTACTTGCAAATATTTCAACATTGCTTGGGCTTTTAGGAACGATTTTTGGTTTGATTGATACATTCGCTGCTCTTGATGCAATTGATCCTTCTCAAAAAGCTGCGATTCTTTCGAGAGGAATTTCAAAAGCAATGAATACAACGGCTTTCGGTTTAATCTCAGCAATTATTATTATGTGTTTCCATACATGGCTCACAACCCGGTCAGAGAAAATAATTTCAGATGTAGACCAATACTCAGTGAAGCTCTTAGACATGCTTGGAACGATGAAAGTCATGGATAGAGGATAATTAAAGAGTAATTAAGGAGTTGTCATGTATAACATTCCAAGTGCTCGAAGAAGAAAGAAGAAGTTTAATCCACTTAATCTTATTCCGATTTTAGATGTTGTTTTTATTCTTATTTTCTTTTTACTTTCAACGGCTCAAATAATGAAAGTTTTTGAAATAGGCTCAGACTTACCGATTTTTAAAGTCAGTAATAATAGTTCACCAAAAAATGAAGAGCTTAATCTAAAAGTTTTATTAAATAATAAAAAAATCACTTTTTTTAATAAAGTTAATGGAAAGGTCTTAGGGTCATTACCGACTCTTTGGGAAGATAAAAAATTCTTTAAAGATGTTAATACCTTGGCCACTCAAATTAAAGACGAATACCTCGAAAATAAACGAGTTGTTTTTAAGGTTGATAAGAATGTTAATTATCAAAACTTAATTAAAGTAATGGATCAAGTTAGAAAAAATCACATAGTAGGAACTGAAGCAAGATTACTGTTTACTCAAATAATGTTTGAAAACTAGAGATAAAAATAATGTCAAAGAAAAAGTTTATTCGAAATAGAAGGAGGAGAGAGAAAAAACCTCCTATGAATTTAGAGTTGAACTCTTTATTAGATGTTCTTGTTATTCTTCTCGTTTTCTTAATTCGTCATTACTCAGCATCAGATGTTGAAGTGGCCATTCAAAAGGGTCTTTTAGCGCCAGTTTCAGAATCAGTTACCGAGATTAAACGTGGTGTGACTATTCAGGTTTCGAATGATTATAAGGTCTATATTGAAAACCAACTGATCACTCAGCTTACAGGAAAAAAAGGTCGGTGGGGAAGTGAAGATGAGTTTAAGATCAAAAATGAACTTGCAAATCACAGAGAGAAGATCAAGCAGTTGTATATGCAAACCTCAGAGTCAGTTCCTTTCACGGGGATTGTTAACCTTATTATGGATAAAAGATTGAACTATAACCATGTAGAAATGATTATGGATTTATCCTCTGATGTCGGTTTTGAACAATTTAAATTTATAGTGGTTGAGTCATGAAGAGGCTAATTACTCTCTTATTTTTATTCATCGGTTTTTCTTCTTGGGGACAAAAAGGAATAAACATTAATAAAAAGATTTATGAGGTTTTAACTAAAGAGATGACCGCAGCTGAAAACCTGATTAAAATCCAAAAAACGGGAAGAAATTATTTTCGCTATTATAACTCTAGAGTTGAGATCATTAAATTTCGATCTCAAAGTATTCGTTCTAAGAAGTTTAATAATAAGTTAGGAAAAAGTACCACTCAGAAGATAGATAAAAAACAATTTGATTTCTACAAGCAGACACGAAAAATTGGTGACTATATATTAAGGAAATACCCTAAGTTTAGCGAAAGGGGGAAAGTTCACTTAATACAAGGGCTATTAATTTATCAATTTGAAGAGGATTCACCTCAAATTGAAACCCACTTTCTAAATGCGGTAAAGCAAAACCGAGAAAAAAACTTAAAGGGTTTATCTGCTTCAAAGTTAGCTGATTATTATTTTAATAAGAAAAAATACAGAGAAGCATCTGTTTATTTTGCACAAGCTCTTAAACTAAACTCAACTTTTCATAACAGAGATAGAATTCATTACAACCTCGCACTAGCTGAATTTAAGCAAAATAAATTTGACTATGCTATTCGAAACCTAGAGGCCGTTTTTTACCGAAGTAAGCAGAAAAATACTAAAAACTTCTACTATATGCAGTCTAAAAAACTGATTCCTGAATTTTATACTTTCTCTGGAAAGCCTGAGAGAGGTTTTATTTTCTTAGTGAAGCATAACGATAATGTTGAAAACTATATTAGCTATTTAAGGTATACGTATTCAAAAGGGTTTTTTGAAAAATATAATGAATACGTGAAGAGACTCGAGTCGAGATTAATCTCCCAGAACAAGCAGGCAGATTTGAAGAAATTCCGACTAGAGATTTATCAGATGCTTGTTTCATCAGAATATAAAAAGAATCAAAAAACATTGATGGACCTTAGGAAATCTCTTGTTGGTTACAGTGTGAGTGGGAAGCTCTCTAAAAATGAAAAGTCAGATTTCAAAAATAGTAATTTAAAACTATTGCAGAGAAATATTGATAAAATTAACTTTCAAAGCCAAGTAGGTAAAAGTGCTTACTCTCAGCCCTTGCTTGCTGATACTAGCAACTTGTTGACGACATTGGCTCAAATTGATCCTAGTAACAAGGATTCTTATGAGTTAAGAAAAGGACAACTTTTTTCCAAGCTAGGTAAGGAAAAAACAGCTTATCGGTACTTGCAGCGCTCTTATGAATCTTTGAAAGCAAAGGGAAAGAAGAATCAGGCAGGAAAAGTTCTCGGAGAGATTGTAGCCTACTATGATAAAAATAAAGAAGACCCTAGTGCTGAAAAATATTTTAGAGAGTATATTCAGTTTGGAGGGGACCAACGAACTAAGCAAATTGTTTATTTGAAGTTATATGATATCTATTACGACAAGAAACTTTATGGAAAATCTTTTGATTTAACGAAGCAGTTTCACAAAAAGTACCCCCGAAATTCTAAGCAAACCGAGTCAATGCTTCTAAAGCTCTTAGGTAATGAGGATTTTGTAAAAACGGCTACTTTTGCAAAGGTGAAAAGTTTTATTAATAACGATAAAATACTGTATAAACTCCCAGAGCTGGCTAAAGGATTAAATTCAAACTATCGGATTTCTGTTGTAAAAGAAATTAATGAAATGTCTCGCAAGGAAAACGAGCCTAGTTTAAAAAATGCTCAAAAGTTAATGGCTTATTTTAATGACTCTAAGCTAGACCGGAGAAATCGCCTTATCGCTGGATTTAATGCAGCTTCAATTTATAGAAAATTAGGAAAAGTAAAAAAATCTCTCCCAATTTTCAAGAGTGTTTTACAACAGTCTGACTTACAAGAGTTTCAGCAATATGAAGAAAGTGTTGAAGACTTTACCGCCGCATACGTCGTTTCACATTTAAGAGAGACAATGGATTTGCAGTCATATCTTTTTAAAAAATCTTGTCAGTTTAAGACCTTAAAGAGATCGGAACACTTTTCACGTTTAGTAGAACTTTTACTCTATGGTTCATTTCATCAGCGTTTAGATAAAATCCTTCAGTTAGGGGCAAGGTGTGATCTTGATGGCGAAGGAGTTGAGCGATTACTTTCTTTATATAACGAATATTTAGATTTTAATAAAGAATCAGAATTGGCCGTTTTAATTCAAATCCTAGCTAAGTCTCGCTTAACTTCGCAGGAGAAAAACTTTGAATTTGTGCACAAGTTTCTCACCTTTAAGCTGAATACTCTGTCATCTTTTGAAAACTCTGATTACTATTCAATTTTGCATTCGATAGATAAAAACTTTGCAGTATTGAATGTTAAAAATAGTAACTTTCGAAGAAATTTACAAACTCTTCTTTCAGTTGGAATGCAACCACATAATTACTTCTCAATGAGTGTGAATGGAGACTCTTTAGAAAAATATCTTGACTCGAACCTTGCGGTTTTTACAAAGAAGCTGAAAGTGATCAGAGGTTTAGAGGTTAAATATCCTGCAGTTGCTTACCTCTCTAAGCTGATTGAAGTAGATGCTTTTGAACATTTCTTAACATTTATGGATAATACTGAAAACTTAATTCAAGCTGAGCCTAATGAGAAAAGAGAAGTCTTAAGTGTTGTGAATGGAGCTTTGGGTGAGTTTAAAACAAGTTTAGTGGATGCTAAGTCATCGCTTGTGGGGTTTAGAATAGATGGGGTGAAGTCAAGGTTGGAGAGTTTTCGAATACCTAGTATTGATCTAATAAGAAGGGAGGACTATGTTTTTCAAAATTAGTTTTGCATTTTTATTGCTCATTGGATGTTCATCAGGAGACCAAGAAAAGACTCTGAATAATGTTGCTCAAGAAGAAAGTTCAAGTATTGCAGTCGAAAATGTTCAAAAGTGTGAAGAAGGAAGTCTTTCTGACCCTATAAAAACTTTGTTCTCTAGAGCACAAGGTTGCTTTCGCAAAAAACTATACCGCAAGTCTTACTTCATTTATAAATCTTTACTCTCAAAAAATTTAAATAGTGAAATGAAATCGAAAGCCCTGAATAACTTAGCGATTGTTCAAGCTAAGTTAGGCCATTTTTCAACTGCCCACTCACTGTTTAATCAATCAACAGCTCTTAAATTGAGTGTAGAGAATGTAACTAATCATACAATGTTTCTTTTGAACCAAGGGGATAAGTCGATTCCTTCTGAGTACTTAGCGATGATTAAATCATTGGATACTGGGTCAAAGAGACTTTTTGAAATCAAGGGAAGGCTGGCGAGTATCGAAGATAATTTAAGTGCGGTTATTTTAAACTATGAAAAAAGTGACCTCTCTAAAGGAGCAATTGAAAATTATATTTATGTTTTATTTCGATTGGGGGAAAAGAAGAAGGCGTTTGCTTTAGTGAAAGAGTATAAATTAGAGAGTTCGTATATTGGAAGAGAGCTATTGAAATGACAGGGATAGAGCAATTATATCTTAAACCACTTTCAGCTCAATCTCCGACGATTATCCCTAAGGATAAGCTCACAACTGTTGGCCGTTCAGAAAGTTGTGATATAACTGTTGATAATAAATTTCTTTCTTTTGTCCATGCCTCAGTAAAACTTGTAGATGGTGGAATTGAGGTCTCTGACCTCGACAGTACAAATGGAATTTACAAAAATGAAAAGCGAGAGAGCAGTTTCGTTGCTAAGCTTGGTGAAATTGTAAGTTTTGCTTCAGTTAAGTATGAAATTGATATCACAAACAATGAAGATTTAAAGAAATTTGATAAAGAGCAAACAGCTGCGATTTTAAGAAGAGCAAGCACTCTTCGAACATTATCAGGTAGCACTGCGCCCCCTGTCCCTGTTGGGCAAGAAAGCGCTGAGGCCTCAGAGCAGCAAGCAATCTTAAAGTTATTCCCCGACCTTGAATTTAGTGAATTCATTTTTGAAGAAAAAGTGGGTGAAAAAACATTTAAGTTTCCCAATAAAAAAGCAATCGAAATGTCGGTCCTCTTTGGAAACTTTATTTATAAAGTGGATTACTTCTTAAAAGAAGACAAAAACTGGATTTTAAGTACAGACCCTGAAGTGAAAGAGGATAAAGTTTTTTTTCCTGAAGTCCTAAATATTAAAGAAAGAAAGTTTTTATTTTCAAAAGGGAAAGAGTTTTACTTGCTTAATAACTTTGACACAATTGATCTTTTTAAAGATGGAGCGGTGGTTAAGTTTGATGGCAGTGATGAGGATGAATCAATCTTGATAGATGGAGATTCTTTCATCCGAGCAAAGCTTGGCCGTGCAAATTTTTACTTCAAGGAGGTAGATGCTCCACCGGTAGTCGTTTCACATAACAGGTTTCTAGCAGACAAGCTTCTTGCCTTACTATTACTTTCTTTTATTTTCTTTTGGGGATTATTCTCTGTAATAGTAGTGGACCTAAAACCAGAGAAAAAGAAAACAACGGCAATAGTCGTTGATCGAATTCTTTATATTAAAAAAAATCTGCCAACAACAACTTTGCCTTCACCTCCGACAACTCTAGTGGTGAAGAAAAAAGAAGTTGAAAGCATTATAGACGAAACAATTGTAGAGAAAAGTAGAGAAGAAGTTGAGAGCTCTCAAAAAAGGACAAGTGTTGTAGAAGTCGTAGCAAGAAATGAGGTTATTCAAAAAACGAAGGCGAGTTCTAGTACTCAAAATCTAGTAAACAAAAAAAGCCCTGAGCCCGCGGCTCCAAAAACGACTAGTGAAGTGATTAAAGTCTCGAAGGCATCACGAGTAGAGAAAGATTATAAGAGTAAAATTTCATCATTAAAAAATAAATATTCTAAATATTTAAAAACAGATCAGTCTAGCTTGTCTGACTTAAGCTCGAAGAACAAAAAGAGTTCAAGCCTTGTGACTTCTCAGTTTGGGAAAAAATCGGATGATAAGAAGTCAGCAGCCACATATTTAAAAGCACAGGCAAGAGGAATTAAACCCGTTGGGAAAGATGTTGGTAGAGTTGGAGAGGCTCATAAGATTTCCTCAAAAGGTTTTTCAAAGGTCGCTAGTATTGGAAGTCTCGTTTCCTCTAGAAGTGTCGTCGTTGGAAGTCTAGATCCTAAACTCATCCAAAACCTCTTAAAAGAAAATATGCCTAGGTTCCGATACTGCTATGAAAGAGAGTTAGAGAGAACAGGCAAAAGGTTTGCGACAACTGTCGTGGCCAAATTCACAATCATAAAAGGTGGAGCTTCTCGTAATATTTCGGTTGTCTCTAAAAACTTCACCTTTACTTCTAAAGGAACTCGTTGTTTCAAGAAGGTTATTTCAACAATTCGATTTCCATCACCCAAGGGAGGTGGAATTGTAGGGATAACACAACCTTTCACTATGGAGCCAACATTCTAATGAAAATTTTATTTATCATAAGCTTTTTATTTTCAAGTGTTATTCATGCAAACAACCTAGCAACAGTGCAAAAAACATTAATTGAAATGAAGTACTTTACTGCAGCAGGTTATCTTAAGTCGATGCTCAAAAGTGGGAAATCTTCCAAGAAACTTGCATTTTTAATGAATAAAACTCTTCCATACTCTGGGATTTATCCTTTCTTAGATATCCCTCTAAAGCGCCTGGTTAAGCTGAAGTCCTACTCTAATATTAATTACTTAATTGGCAAAAAATATTTCTTTTTAAAAAAAGATAAGCAGGCAATGACCTACTTTAATAAAGTAAGAGAGAACACTCCTTTTTATCCTGCCACTTTACTTCACCTTTCCTCTTTATATGAAATTGTTGGAAATAAAGGAAAGGCATTGATGTTCAGTAAGAAGTGTCGGTACTTCTCTAAAAAGAATAAATTCGTCACCCCTATTTTTAATAAAGAAGTTGCTGATATAAACAGAGAGTACATTTATGATTTGTGTGAAGTTCTCCCTGCACGTTTGAGCTATAAAGATAACAAGGTTAAAGAGTCAAAAAAACGGTTTGAAAAAATAAATCATGCTTCTTATCAATTCCCTGCTATTTTATTTAACAGTTCATGGGTGCATTTTAGATTAAAAGATTACCCAAGGGCAGTTGGGCAAAACCTAACATTTCAAGCACCTTTACTTGAAGACTATCTTTACCCAGAGACGGAGTTAGTTAAGACTTTAAGTTATGTCAGACTGTGTCAATACGATGAAGCAGTCAACATAATAAAAAACTATCAAGGTCGGATCAAAGGTGAAGTTGAAAAGTTTATTAAGCGCTTTGGCTTAAAAAATGCAAAGGCAGAACATGCTTTCATGAAGTTGTTTTTTGATAAAAAATTAAAAAAGAAGATTGGGAATAACTTTATTTATAAAATGTTCCGAGTTTTAAAGCGAAATCCCGCGATCTTAACTCTAAATGCTTATCAAAAAAGGTTGAAAGTCGAAAGGAAGAAAATTAAAAATAAGGCAGAATTTAGAGCTTACAAAAAATCGTTGGAAAGCTTTGTGAAATTTTACAATACTTACGTGAAGGTGAAGTTTGTTAAATACTCTGATGAGGTTATAAGAGTGAGTAATATATTAACGGAAGTCGAAGTAGATATTTATACATTTCTTAAAGAAAAGTATTATGAGCAAAAAAAGAATAATGAGAAAGATAAGGAAGCACAAAAGTTTTATATTGCAGGGGTCTCTCGAAAATCAAATCAACACCTATGGAACTTTCATGGAGAATTTTGGGCAGATGAGCTGGGTTATTACGTCCCTAAACTAGAAAATAGATGTGGAAGGAAAAAGAAATGAAAAAAGTAATGCTTTTTATGACATTGACTTCTTTGATGTCTTTAGCTCAAGAGGAAGTCTTGGAACCAGCCGCTGCGACAGTAGCTCCCACCGTTGAAAAAGCCAATCGAGTTTCTGATGATGGGCAATCAGTGATTACTTATAAGAAAGAAGACTATTTTGACTTTGGAGCATTAGAGGTCAAAGGAGAGATTCTTTCACCTTCAGAACTTGGAATGCAATCAAATAGAAGAGTAAAGTTTCAAATTAAAAAACACATAAGGAGAGATTTCGATGATTATATTAGAGAAGATCTTATCGATATACATTAAATTATTTATCACTTTGAGCTTTTTTGGTTCAACCTTTTTGTATGCAGGTCAAAAAGATATTTATAACTTTAAGTGGCTTGATCAAAGCAAGAAAGTTTATGTCCTCCAAGATAAAATCCATGAAAATAAAGGAAGAGTTTATTTAAATGTTGGATATGGCTCCTCTGAGCTTTCAAAGTTTAACTCAACAACAAATCTTCACGGAAACCTTGGTGTTTACATGGGAGAAGAGTGGGCACTTGAAGGCTTTTTTTCGAATTATACGAATAAAAACAATGATGCTTATGAAGCTATCAATGTGCAAATTAAAGAACAGACTGGTAGGGATGTGTTCCCACATGTAGTTAAAATTAAGCAAATGTATGGGCTCAACTTAATGTATTCTCCTTTTTATGGGAAAATAAATACATTTAACAAAATATTTTACCTTGATTGGAGCTTTGGTATTGGAGGTGCAATGAGTAAGTATGAGCATAATACAGAACTTATCCAAGCAGCTTTAGGAACCTTCTCAACTGATACTTATGAAGATGGGTCAGCGATCTCTGGCTTATTAAAAACTCAACTTCGTTGGCATTTAAATAAAACATTTAAAGTGAACCTTGATTTTGTGAATTACTTTACCAAGTTACCAGATTTGGAAAACTTAGGTGGGAGTTTTTTTAACGAAAAAGAAAAGTTTATTCGCTCTTACGATATTATGATTTCAGCAGGGTTAATGTTTTAACAAAATCCCCCCAAAAAAAAAGGGAGCCCATTACAAGCTCCCTTTAGTCTTAGTCAAATTTTACAGTTACTTAGAGCAAAGCTGGCATACACAACTAGCATCTCTATTAATTACTACGTGTGTATCATCACAGATCGTAGGATCGTTATCTCTACAAACTCTGTAGCTAAACTTCTTGTGCGGAAAACATTCCTTAACAAGAACCATATCGCTTTTAATTTCAATAAATGAACTTCCATTTAGATCAATAACATTAAAGTTTTCATCAACATGATAGATGCTTGTGATTGAAAACTCTTCATCGTCTTTATCAATATCATTTGCTTTGATATCTAAGAAGACAGCACTTGAAGCATTTGGATCACAGTTATCACCAGTGTTGTTTCCAGTATAGCCAAGGCAGATTTCATCTTCTACTGCACAAAGTTTAGGAGCACTGTTATCAATCACTGTTTTACAAAGAGCTTCATTTGGTCCGTACTTAACTTGTTGGCTTGGAAGGTTATTGGCCATAATGTAGTCCATAACCTTCGAAATCTCATCATCAAGAGTACTAGACTCTTCGTAACCCTCTAGAGGACAAAATTCTACAACACAACAATAAGACTCTTCGTTGTAGTTTTTTGCAAACTCAATATTACAGACTTTATCACTTGGATCTGGATCAATTGGAGTTACACACTTAAGACCGTCTATTTCATTTCCTTCAGCAATATTAAGATCACCTCCGTAAGCTGAAATATAAGCTTGGACACTGTCTTTCGTATCAGACGGGAGATTATTCCAATCATCTTCTGAAACACATAGGTTACATGAACCTGGCTTAGTGGCCGTTCCTGAAAAGCCTCCTAGAATATGATCTTTAACAGCGGGGAGCATACAGCCCTTCTCACAGTCTTTCTCACATTGTTCTGGTACTTGGGGACTTGCAGCAGCTTGGCTTGTAGAAGCAGCACCACTGTAAAGATTCGCGTTACCCTTGCACCCAACCATTAGTGCAAAAATAGACACATACATTAAACTTAAACACGCTTTTTTCATAACCTCTCCTCGATACGTACAAATTTTGTAAGGCATTTTCTATTTTATTGCATATCTGATCGGTTTGAATCTAGAGGAACATTAGTTTCAGTTAAAACAGAGTAAAAACATTGATTTAGTCAGGTTTATGTCAATTATGTCTATAAAAAGACCTGCCAACATAAGTGCGCACTAAGATTTTCTAAGCAGGTTATCTTGAATTGACTGCGCTAAGGAAGGCAGAACGTACTGGTCAATACTCTCTCCAAGTAAAGCCAGCTCTCTGACAAGGCTAGAACTAATAGTTGCAAAGTGAGGTTTAGAAAAAAAGCAAACTGTTTCAATTTCTTTATTTAAACCTCTGTTACCAGCAGCAAGCTCAAGTTCTTTTTGAAAATCACTGGAGTTTCTAAGCCCACGTAAGAGAAAATTTGCATCTAACTTTTCAGCGAGCCTGACAACAGCTCCCTCATGAGAAAGCACTTTTACATTCTTAAGTTTGTAGTAATCAACGTAAGCTTGCATCATCTTTACGCGTTGCTCAGGTGAGAATAAATAATTTTTTGAAGAGTTAGAGGCCGCAACCCAATAGAGTTGATCAAACTTTTTTGCAGCACGCATCATAATATCTGCATGCCCCCAGGTAGGAGGGTTTGCACTAATAGGGTATAGAATGGAGCTTTTACTCATGTAGATAAGACTATAGAAGAGTTTATGATAATTGAAGTATTAAAGTGTTTGGCACATGTCGTTAAAAATAAATACATTTTTTTCATTAAAGGCAATGACAATTTTAAAATTATTGATAATAATGTTCACAATTTTAAGGAGTAGGAATGAGAAAATTTAATAACATTGCAAGTTTGATTAAAGGTAAAAGACTCTCTCACCCGCAGGGGCTTTCACAATCAGATTTGTCGCATTTACTTGGATACAAAAACGGACAGTTCATTAGTAACGTTGAAAGAGCACTATGCAACATCCCGTTTAAAATGATGAACAAAGTTTGTGATATTTTGCATATCACTCCGGATGAAATCAAAAGTGCAATGCTCGCAGATTACAGTGACACTATTGAGGCATACTTTGTTTCAAATGAAGGTTTCCCTGCTAAAGACGCTTCAATGAATACTGAAGTAAAACAAGAAGAGACTTTAGAGTCTCACTTAGGAAAAATGACTCAAAATGGTTATAACTTTAACAATAACCAAAATTCGACTGGGTCTTCTTTCTTTAATACGAATAACAATAATAATTCAACATTGAATTAGATTAGTAAAAAGCCTGTGGCTTCTAGTTGCAGGCTTTCTTTTTAAATCAAACCAGTATTTCTAATTTTAGCCTATGTTTAATAGTTACTTGCTAGGGCTTTGTACTTCTCATAATCCTCTGCTTCTCCAACAGAGTCTTCGGTATCATCTTTAAATGATTCACGACTTTTTTGAAGTTCATTTTCATGAAAGGACATAATGTGATCATCACTTAGAGATTCAGTTTCCCCAGCGAAAAACTCAGGAAGATTGTTTCTAGTTGTATAAGCTAAGTCTTTCGAATAAAAATCAAACTTTAAAGCAAGTTTTGGATCAGGTTTTTCTGAAAACTTAACCCTAAAGTCGTTAAGTATCTTTAAGGCTTCCATATATCTTTGGTATAGCTTTCTAGATCTCTTAGATTGAGTGCCTCTAAAACTTTGGTAGTAATCACGCCTTGCATTTATGTAAGTTTCAAACTTTACGAAGTACTTCTCTTCAAGAGAGAGGTTTCTTTTTCTCGAATTTTTTGGCGGAGATTTTTTTTTAGGATTTCTTGAGCGTCCTTTATTGTCAGGATTTCTCGGTTTTTTCCTTTTATAATTCGATCGATTATTTCTATTTTTATTGTTATTATTTCTTTGATTAGACATGTGCTTAATATTTTAACCAATTTTTTAATGATAGGGGAGAAGAAATGAGGAAAAAAATGAAAATAACAGTAACTGGTGCTGCTGGACAGATAGGATACGCTCTTTTATTTAGAATTGCCTCAGGACAGATGCTTGGTCCAGATGTTGATGTTGAACTCAACCTCCTTGAACTAGAAAGGGCCCTACCTGCTTTGAATGGTGTAGCAATGGAACTTGATGACTGTGCTTTCCCTAATCTAAAGGGAATTAAGTGTACTTCTGACCTAAAGGAGGCTTTTGAGGGAACTAATTTAGTTATGTGCGTTGGGTCTGTTCCAAGAAGAGACGGAATGGAGAGAGCTGACTTACTAAAGATAAATGGTGGAATCTTCATTGAACAAGGGAAGGCGGTAAATAGTCATGCAGCAGATGATGTCAGAGTTTTTGTTGTGGGGAACCCATGTAACACAAACTGTTTAATTGCTATGCATAATGCTCCTGATGTTCCTAATGATCGATTTTTTGCAATGACTGCTCTTGATGAAAACAGAGCTCAAACTCAACTGGCTAAAAAAGCTGGAGTTGATGTGACTCAAGTTAAAAATATGACTATTTGGGGAAATCACTCTTCAACTCAATACCCTGACTTTTTCAATGCAAAGATTAGTGGCAAGTCTGCTTTTGACGTTATTGGAGATGAAGCTTGGCTTAAGGGAGAGTTTTTAACAACTGTTCAAAAACGAGGAGCAGCAATTATTAAAGCACGAGGAGCTTCATCAGCTGCATCTGCTGCTAATGCGGCGATTGATGGAGTGAGAAGTCTTTTCACAGAAACTCCTGCAGGTGAAACTTACTCAATGTGCTTGGCTTCAAAAGGTGAGTATGGAATTGATAAAGATTTAATTTTTTCTTTTCCTTGTAGAACTGAAAATGGAGTTGTGAAAGTTGTGACTGACTTTGAACATAATAGTTATGGAAATGAGATGATGACGAAAACTCATGATGAATTAAAAACAGAACGAGACACAGTAAAAGGTCTTGAGCTTATCTAAGGGAATTTATGGATCAGTTTATAAGTATTGAAAGATTTCACGATGAGTATTTTAATAACTTAGGAGAGGGAGATTTAATCTTAGATGTGCGAACAGAAGATGAATTTAATGAATCTCACATCCCTGGAAGTTATAACCAAACTCATACGGAGGTTCTTGAGGCGAAGCAAAAAGTGGAAGAAAACAAAAGAGTTTTCATCCTTTGTCGGAAAGGTGGGAGAGCCGTGGTGGCCTATAACCTACTCATTGCTGCAGGAGTAGAGGCTTCAAAGCTTATTTGTGTCAATGACGGGGGAATGGAGCGTTGGTTAGAAAGTAATTACCCAACGCTCTAGCCTAGCTAACAATTTTTGTTGGCATGTAGTTTGAACTCAAGAAGGCGCTAACTTACCGGAATTTCATGGGAAAAAACAGACACATCAAGTGAGATATTGCTATTAGTGCTATAATCATCTGTAATGAGAAAGAATAGTTTATCCATTATTATTTATTTGAGCCTTTGTGTTTTCTTAAACTCTTGCGTGCAAGAGGAAACTAACCAGGAAAGCTTAGCCACTCAAAGTTCTCAAGAAGGTTCTCTTGAAAATGATGTCATTTTAAAAATTCTTAATAGCAAAGAAAAAGCAGCTGTTTTGAGTGAAATCGAAAATGGCTATGATCTTATTAATGATCAAGCCTTTGAAGAGAAAAGAAAAAACTTTATTCAAGATGAGTTTGGATCTTCTGAGTATTCATTTTCTTTAAAAGAAAAAGCAGGGAAAATTTCAAGAGAATGTGAACTTGGAAACCAAGAGATTTTAAAGAAACTCTCGATCGTCGGTACAGATAATTCTTACTTTAAAATTAAAAAAAGCATTCAAAGGCAGTTACATATTGATATTGCACTTTTATCGAATGAAGATCTAAGACAAATTGAATCTGATTTAAATTCAACTATCATTAGTTTCCTAGAAGACTCTGTTAATGCATTAAGTTCTCACACTGAATTATTAGAAGAGTTACGAAAGCTCGAAACGAAGCTAGATGAGATGCAAGGAGTTGACTTACAAGTTTTAAAAGTTCTTGTTCAAGGTGTTATCTCTTCAATTGAAAGTACCCAAAGCTTTGTTCAAAGTGAATTTGATTCATTATTATCAAGCTTGAACTCACTTTATTCTCAAGTAATAGGTAAAGATCAAAGTGATTTAAGGTCTTTAATAATTTCTCTGACTAGTTTAACTGAAGAGAGGGGACAAAGAATCACCAGCTTAAATGAAATTCTTTCTAAGCTTCAAGGCGAAAAAATTGATGAACTATCAGGGGTGAAATATATTGAAGTTCAACGGGGATTGGATAAATTTATTTTTATCTTAGAACTCGGAGACCTAATTGATATTAGTGAAGAATTAAATATCATTCAATCAATTGACCTGTTTAGAGTTGCTCTTAGTCGCTGTTCATAATTTATCTTTTATGCTATTTATAGCAAATGCAAAACTATTCAAGAAGAGATTTCGTTAAATTTCTAGGCTATGTTTCAAGTGGGCTAGTGACTTCTTCATGGCTTGCTTCTTGTGCAAACGTAGCTAACCAAAAGTTGTCTTCACTGACTGGTTTAAAACCAAGTTTAGAAGATAATGTTAAGTTAATTGATAGCTTAAGTTGGAAACGAATTATTTCATGGAAAGACTCTCTCTCTGAAAAAGATAAATTTGGATACAATAATGATTATATTAATTATTTAGAGCTATCTCATGATGAACTTTTGTTGTGGGTTAATAATGAATATATAAATCCACTTTTTGTTTCAGGTGAAAAGAGAACCAAAGAAAATATTGATAAAGAAATCTACAATGTTGGTGGAAGCATTATTCATCTGAAAATGAAAGAAGGGCATTGGAGTTTTTTGAAAAATTCAAAGTACAATCGTAGGGTAAGTGGATTTCAAGAGATTCCTTTTTCAAATTCTCAAATTATTAAAGGACGAAAAAGTGCGATGGGCACGCTCGGAAATTGTGCTGGTGGGAAAACTCCTTGGGGAACAATACTTACTTGTGAGGAAAATTACGACTATTGCTATGGAGAAAGAAAGTTTGGGCAAAGAGAGGTTAAAGCAAGCTATCATAGTTGGGAAAAGTTTTACAAAAATCCTCCTGAGCACTATGGCTGGGTTGTTGAAGTAGATCTAAGAACAGGGAAATCAATCAAAAGAGTTGAAATGGGACGCTTTGCTCATGAGTCTGCAACTGTTATTCAAAAAGATGGAGTATTAGTTGTTTATTCTGGAGATGATAAGGCAGGAGAGCATCTATATAAGTTTGTTTCGGCTTCACAAAATAACCTAGAGCACGGGACTTTGTATGTAGCCGATTTGACTCAAAAAAAGTGGTTACCTTTAGATGTTGAGCAAGATTCCCGTTTGAAGAGTAAATTTAAAACCCAGCTAAATGTATTAATGTACACACGTGAAGCAGCAAAGTTAGTTGGAGCAACTCCTTTAGATAGACCTGAGGATATAAAAATCAACCCGATTACTGGGGACGTTTTTATTGCTCTTACTAATAATAAGAAAGCAGAGAATTACCATGGGACAATTCTTAAGGTAAGTGAACACTTTGGTGAATATGATTCACTTATATTTGACTATGAAGACTTTCTTATAGGTGGGAAGGATGCAGGCTTTTCGTCTCCAGATAATTTAGCTTTTGATAAAGTTGGAAACTTATTTTTTGCAACAGATATCTCTGGTAGATCGATTGGAAAAAAACAGTACTCAAGCTTTGGAAACAATGGACTTTTCTTTGTGCCAGCTCATGGTCATGATGCTGGGAAAGTTATACAAATCGGGTCAGCTCCTGTGGACGCCGAGTTTACTGGTCTTTGTTTTGATCCAAGTGGGAAAAGAATGTTTCTATCTGTTCAGCATCCAGGTGAGCAGTCTAAGGGCTTAGATCGTTTGACGAGTACTTGGCCTCACCTTGCGGATAAGCTTCCCAGGCCAAGTGTTATTGAAATATCAGGCTCATTCTTCTCTTAAATAGTGATTGTTTAACCCGGTGCCAAGGCCTAGATTCTATGGGATAATTCTTAAATGGTTGAATTGTCTCATGAAACTCTCATCATTTTAATTGCCCTTTTTTTTACGGCCGTTATTCTAGGTTTTTTATTTTTCTTAATATTTAAAAATAGTATTAACTCTCTCTCTACTTCAATGAATAATAAAATGAATGAGGATCGAGAGAAGTTAAATAGTTTTGTTTTTGAATTACAACGAAAGTATCAAACAGAGCAGTTCGAAGTTCAAAGCGATTTAAAAGACAGTATCTTTTCAAACTTTTCAGGCTTAAAAGATAAAATTAACAAAGACTTAAATTCAAGTATGGATAAAAGCCAAGAGACTTTTCAGAAAGTCATGCAAAGGCTTGTCAAAATTGATGAAGCTCAACGCCGAATTGATGGACTCTCTGATAGCGTGATGAGTTTAAATAGCATCTTGAACGATAAGAAAACAAGAGGGATTTTTGGGGAAGTCCAATTGGCCCATGTTCTGTATCAAATCTTTGGTGATGCTAACTTTTATTATTCGTTACAACATAAGATGCCTAACAGTACAATCGTTGATTGCTTACTTTTGTTACCGGAACCTCTTGGAAAGTTGGCCGTTGATTCAAAGTTTCCTTTAGAGAATTACCGAAATTTGATAGAAGCCAGAGAAAAAGGCGTAGAAGGGAAAACTACTGAGACGCTCTTTAGAAGAAGTATCAAAAAGCATATCGATGATATCTCTTCTAAATATATTATTGGAAACTATACAGGGGAGCATGCCTTGATGTTCATCCCTGCAGAAGCCATTTACCTAGAGATTCACTCTCACTTCTTGGACTTAGTTGACTATGCACAAAGAAAGAATGTTTGGTTGAGCTCTCCAACAACAATGATGGCGATTCTCTCGACAGTTCAGGTTGTTATTAAAGAGCAAAAACAGGCAGAAAATATTCACTTGATTCAAAAAGAGTTAAAAAGCCTTTCTATTGACTTTCGTTTATGGAGAGATCGTTGGGATAAGCTTTCGAGATCATTTGAAACAATTAAAAAAGTCTCTGGGGAAATAGAGATTTCTTCTAAGAAAATTGAAAAGAAGTTTTATAAAATAACAAACCAAGAAGCAAACAATCTCACGGGAGATGATTCGTTAGCTTAATTAAAGAGAGGAATAAGTATGAAAAAAATTATTTTAAGTTTACTTTTAATGTCATCAGTTGGTTTTGCAGGGGGATTTGTTGAGCCTTACTTAGGTATTAGTGGACTAGGAAGCTTTAAAGAAAAAGTCAGTGGAAACCCTGATTTAGGAGACTTTGATGGAGTACCTATTAGTGTTGGTGCACGGGCCGGTTTTGTGAAAATGGGGCTTGGAGTAGGGCTTGATTATGCGATTACGAGGAAGATTAAGTTTGATAATTTGATAGGCGACGGGGATCTTTCTGAGTTAGGTTTGATTGTAGGATATAGTTTTCCTATTCTTGCAAAAGTATATGCCGGGTATGTGTTTACGGGCAAACTAGATATTGGTGCTACAGAGTTTAAAGGTTTAAAAGGAATTAAACTTGGTGCTGGTTTGAAGGCCATGCCATTTCTAAGTGTAAATCTTGAAATGAAGTCTTATGACCTAGATGAGTATCAATCGTTAAACTCTGATTCTTCTATAAGAATGTGGACACTTTCAGTAAGTGCTCCTCTTAATATTTTCTAGTTAGAAAAATCACAAAAAAAAAGCCAGAGCATAAACTCTGGCTTTTATTAAAATTAAATTTTTTGAGAAATTAAATTTTCCAGTAATACTCTGTTACAAGTCTTTTCTCAAATGCAAATGGAATATCTTCGGCCATTGGGTTAGCAATAACCTTTGCTTTCTCATACTCACCAGCAGCTTCTTTCATAAAACAAGCTGGGCTTGCTGAAAGTCTTGGTTTTGCCTTCGCTTGAAGATAATTACCAGATTTGAAACCTTTCTCAGTTAGAGTAAGTTCATCATCAACTGATACTTTAAAGCTAGGAACATCAACTTTTTTACCATTAACAAGTACGTGTCCATGAACAACCATTTGCCTTGAAGCTAAAATACTCGGTGCCCAATTAAGTCTGAATATAACGTTATCAAGTCTTTTCTCAAGTCCAATGATAAGGCTATCAACCCATGCTTGTGATTTATCTTTCTTGGCTTTTTTTACAGCATTAACAAGTTGTTTTTCTCTAACTCCGTAGTGAAACATAACTTTTTGTTTTTCAACAAGACGGATTGTATAGTCTGAAAGTTTCTTTCTTTTCATTCCGTGCACACCTGGACCATATGGTTTTCTTTCAAGTGCTCCCGCTTTTCCAAGCCCAGGAATTTCAATTCCAAGTCTTCTTTGGATTTTAAATCGGGATCTTCCCATGGTAATTTTGGCCATACTCTTTTCTCCTTAAAGTACGTAAAAACTAAATAAAGTCTAAAATAAGTAACATATTTCTATGCAGGAGGTCAAACTTTCTTTATCTGTTTTCGTGTATACGCTTAATAATTAATAATTGGCGAGCGATAGCGAGGGCACATTCTCTACCTTTGTTGTGCTGGTCTTGTTTGGAGCGCAGGTTGGCTTGAGCTAGATTATCTGTAGTTAGGACTCCAAAACCAATAGGAAGCTCATATTCTAAGTTTAGAGCTGCAATAGAGGATGAGACCATTTGACATACATAGTCAAAATGAGGTGTATCACCTTTAATAACTGCTCCAAGTGTGAGTATACCTATATGACGTTTCTTAGATGCTAAGACTTTAGCCACAAGAGGAATTTCTACCGCTCCTGATACTTGATAAACTGGTAGCTTATCTTCTTTAAATCCAAGCTCTTGAAGTGTATCAACAGCACCTTTCACGAGCCCGTCAGTGATTTCCTTATTAAATAAAGATTGAATAATAGCAATTCGGTCGTTTGCTTTAAGATCTAATTTAAGATGTTCAACTAAGTCTGGTCCTGGTTTCAAAACTATTCCTTTTAAGGTTGATAACTTTATCTTGTTTCGCAATATAGTCAGTGAGCTCTTCAATAGAAACTAGTGTTAAGTTGTGTTTTTCAGCAAAGTTAGAAAGCTCAGCCCCTCGGGCCATCTCTCCATGGTCATTCATAATTTCACAAATAACTCCAATTGGTGAAAGTTCCGCGAGTCTCAGGAAATCAATAGTCGCTTCAGTGTGGCCTTGTCTTTCAAGCACACCACCATCTTTAGCTATAAGTGGAAATATGTGTCCAGGACGAATAAAGTCATGAGCCTGAGCCTGTAGGCTTGTCAATAATTTGAGAGTGTAAGCTCTATCGAACGCTGAAATCCCAGTACTGATATTATGTTTCGCATCAATACTTACACTGAATGCAGTTTGATGTGAGCATTCGTTTTCTTGCACCATAAGTGGGAGTTGAAGATGTTGTGCCCTTTCATTAGTCATAGGTGCACAAATGAGTCCTTTTCCGAAACTCGCCATGAAGTTGATATCTTGTGAGTTTGCAAACTCGGCGGCCATAATAAGGTCACCCTCATTTTCTCTTGTGTGATGGTCAGTGACGACAATCATACGGCCTTCTTGTAAATCTTTAATTGCTTTTGAAACGTTATTCATTGGGCGCAGTATAGCTTGTGATTTAGAAGGGATCAAGTTGTGTGAAATGTTTATATTTAAAGGCCTCAAATAGAAGGAGATTTACCTTTTTTTACATCTAATACTTCATAAGAAGCATTCTTTTTAAACTTACATCACATATGAGCTTTGTTAAAATAAGTATATGTTTAAATTCGATAATACATATAGCGAGCTACTTCCTCACTTTTTTGAAAAAAGCTCTAGTGCTGAGTTTCTAAACCCTAAACTCATTATTTGGAATGATGAGTTCGCAAGAGACTTAGAATTAAAAGAAGATGCTAATAATCAACTCGCAGAAATTTTCACAGGACAAGCTCTCTTAGATGATTCTAGCATGATCTCTATGGTTTATGCCGCTCACCAGTTTGGACACTTTGTCCCAAGACTCGGAGATGGGCGTGCTCTTTTACTAGGGGAGCATGTAACTTCTCAGGGGGAGCGCTTGGATATTCAGTTGAAGGGGTCAGGACCTACCTTTTTTTCAAGATCTGGTGATGGAAAGTCCTCTTTGGGTCCAGTTTTGAGAGAGTACTTAGTTAGTGAAGCAATGTTTCATCTCGGTGTTCCGACAACAAGATCTCTTTGCGCTTGCTTAACAGGAGAGAAAGTTTACCGCCAAGAAGAACTTCCAGGTGCAGTACTCACCAGAGTCGCAAAGAGTCATATTCGAATCGGAACTTTCCAATACTTTGCTTCTCAAAGAGATGTAGAGTCACTAAGATTATTGGCCGATTATAGTATAAAAAGACACTTTCCTCACCTTAAAGAAAGTAAAAGTCCATACGTAGATTTCCTAATGGAAGTAGTTAATGCGCAAGCGAAACTTATCGCACATTGGATGGGGCTAGGTTTTATTCATGGAGTTATGAATACTGATAATATGACTATTTCAGGTGAAACTATTGATTATGGTCCATGTGCTTTTATGGATGAGTTTAAGTCCAATAAAGTCTTTAGTTCAATTGACCGTAATGGAAGGTATGCTTATAAAAATCAGCCTCAAATCGCACAATGGAA
>Ga0114957_1001392_pt1 | contig 26664 bp, 30 predicted proteins | sample BantaG_FD_87175 | JGI IMG/M metagenome (GOLD analysis project Ga0114957, IMG submission 87175) | Marine algal microbial communities from Bantry Bay, Ireland - BantryBay_4 metaG | ecosystem: Host-associated > Algae > Red algae > Unclassified | place: Bantry Bay, Ireland | collected 2014-11-21
CGTGTTTGTCGCTCGGGGCGCCTTCCCCCGGTCGACGCCGTGCGTGTGTGCTCTTCGGGGTTTCCTTCCGGGGCGGGTATTCCCCGACAGGACTACCCGGCGACACGGTCTGGCTCGCCCTCCCCCTAACTGGGTGGGGTGGGCTGAGCGTGTTGTCACACACATTACTAGATCCTCACGGGGAAGGCCGATGGGCCAAGAAAAGAGAAATGCTGTGCATCAGATGTTTTGTGTTGGAATATGCTGGGAAGCTTATGTGGCGCTGGGGTGATCAACAATGACCTCCACGTTACAGTATGACACGCACGTCTCTACCAATCGGCCGGATGTATATCGAGAAACAGCCCCCCCTCTCCCCTCCTCCATTACTTAGATAAACCATGAGAGTAGCACGACAGGTATACATCACCACCTTTAGGGTGAGAACCACCCACCCGCGGAGTGATGCGAGTGAGAACCAAACGCTTCCTCACCGCCTTGCTTAATGGTTCTGACGACGACCTGCCACGGACTTTCAGACACCCCGCGTCATGCGCACTCTGGAGAAAAGGATACGACGTCAGAGTGATCTTCGTATCGGGCATTTTGTAAGTAGCCCCCATATGTTCAAAGTAGCACCACTCATGTATACAACAAGATTCGGACAGACCGCCCGTGTCTCTCAGTGGCACAAGCCGGTTCTTCATGATGAGTGAAGGGTATTGACTGCCATAATTGAACGGCGTCAGTTCGACGTTGATGACCAACTACCGCTTGCTAATCTGGCCACCGCGTGTCGCTCGCCCGACTCACGACATGGCCGCATTGTGGGGGTTGGAGATTTCATCGTGCGCCACCGCTCTGCATGCACTATGTCCGACCTCCGTGTCTGCTGTTCTTCCAGGACACCGCCCGAGTCGGGAGTCCCTTCTGCCACAGCGAAGGAAATCATGTTCGGCGGTCTGAATCAATGCCATCAACCGCACGTCCACGGCCTGTCAGAAATTAGTGCAGAGGATGCAGGCGCCGACACTGATCTGACTGCCGCCTCGGTGCACTCATCGCTTGCCTGCGATGCAATGATAGCGAGACACACACGCTCGCATCGCATCGGTGTATTTCTGCCCCCCTCCAGTGCAGACAACGAGAGGTCGTTTCACGATTTGACTGTCTCAGGGACGCACATGATTCCGCGTCACAGAGGGCCAGGCAATCGTGCTCGACTGAAATCCAAATTGAGCCACCTGGGCCCACTTTTCGTTGATGTACGCCAACGTGCCTCCAGTGCTCTGGTCCACACCAACTACTGCACGCAAAGCATCAAGGCAAATGCGTGTGCCTCGTCAACAGCGTGACGAAGCCATCGGAAACGGCCCTTTTCAAGCCTGGGGGCACAGGCTGCGCGAGACACAAAAACTGGGCCGCAGTAATCGACGGCGCACCGCAGAGAAAAACAAAACACGACAACGACGCACAAGACATATGGTATAAGAGTCTATCTACTGACGCAATGGAAAAAACGTATGCGGCGTGCTGCGTGTGCCGCGCTCTCGCTCTTCCCTGTCCCGGGAGGAATCGTACTGAGTCCCATAATCGACCAGGACCTTCTCTTCTACACGGATGTCCTTGATCGCCGAAATGTGAAGCGCGTCAAAGTCCAACAGCTCGGTCAACTTGGTGCGGCCAAACATATCCTTGACTCACAGTTTCGCGTTGGGTGTACGAGCACCAGCGGCTGTTGTCGACGACGACGACGCCGCCGCCCGCACCTCATCAGCTGGTGACGATGCACGAGGGTCGTTGACGTAACCCCCCACGCAGTAGGGAGCGGGAACAACCCAAACAGAGCGGCTTCGCATACCCGCTTCGTCGTTGCCCGATGCCGCTGCCCGCTCCGGCCGCCGCGCACGTAACCGGACGGCTCTCAAATGCGCAATTGGAGGTTCTGTCGGCACCGAGCGCGGCTCTTACGATGCAGATGGCCCATCGGCGTGCCGATGGTCGACCCGATCATCTAGGCCACCGCCGTCGCATGGTGGCACCAGAACCTCTACCTCCACAGCACGCGACGCAATGTCACGTGTGGTCGGTCCGTGCGCACCAAGCACGTCACTCGCGTACCGCACCGACTTGACCGTCTGCGTGCTTGGATTGGCGTACACAATGGTGCCAAAAAATGGAGCTACGCGCTCTCCCGCACAAATGAAGCGACCGGAAAAGACACCAAGACCGCTTGTTCCGCCGCCTTGCCCGGACAGCGCCGTGTACAGCTCCAACTGAGATGCACAAGCGTCCCTCAACGTCACAGCATCCTCCACAGCCAGGCGTCGTTGGAACTCCACAGGCCACCTCCCAACGCCAACGCCTTTGAGCGCCAGGACATGAATGGCCAATTCTGCTCCCGACGTCGACGACAGAGGGTTGCCTGCTCCATACAACGCCCGAGATGCGTCGGCATCGCCAGCCCAGCAGCACGCAAGAAACGCGACGAGCTCTGGAGGCAACGCGGAATTACAAGGAAGTCTCGACTCCACCGCGGAAGGCGCCCAGCCCAGCTCAGCTGCCGTCGCCAGCCAGTGTCCCAGACATGATGGGCCGACGGAGGATGAGCCAGCTTGGTGCTCCTTCTTCAGCGCGTCCTCCTGTCGGCGCAGATCCTGACAAGCCCGCACCACGTCGTCACTGCGGCCGCGCCTCGCAAACCCCCCGAACGTAACTGCGTCCACAAACTCAGCACGTAGCCGCGAAAACGCGAGCTCAACGACACGGGGGTCCCGCTCACCGCAAACCACCAACCGATGTTGCCCCATGGGCATTGACACACACGCCATGGCGGTAGAAAGGGTTCCCGCAAAAAAGTCGACGACAGTGTCGCCAGGTTGGTTGTTGCGAAGGATGAGCTCTTGGAGAAGCCCGCGACCCATTTGCTCAGGCCGCAACCACTTGCCTGGGCCCCCTCCACATTCAGGGGCGTCACGTACTGCCTCTTGAAAGGTGGGTCCGCGCACGTTGTCGATGACGGTCTCGTGTGCGCGGAAGCGGGAAGGCACCATGCTGATGTTGCGGTAGTTGACCATGTCGTACTCGTCTTGGCGTCTGCGCCCACACCTCGTGGCCCGCACAACCATTTCGACCTTTTTTTTCAGCGCAGTAAAACCGCCTCGGAGCGACGTGAAAGACCGCGGGTCCCTGACGAGGTACCATGGCGCGCTGTCGACGTGTAACACTGCCGCCCCGGGTGAGGACCGCACGGCGGGCGCCTTGCGCTTGCCCAACGCGCCAAGCGCACTACTTCCGCTCGTGCAGCCACGGCCGCCACGGCCGCCTCGACCGCCAGCGCCGCCTCCACCATCAGCTCTATCGCCGGGACGGGAAGTCGTACCGCTCAACGACCTGCTGCCACCTTCGACTGCCAAACGCAGCTTGTCAATCCACGGCTGGAGTTGTGCAGACGCGCAGAAGACATGAATGTTTCCGCCAGGCCGCAACATCTTGACAGCCTCCTCCACGACGACGTCCATGTCGCGGTCGCTCAGCTCATCGTGCGCCGACATCGTCATGTTGTTCAACCGACGGGTGCTGTACGGCGGGTCAATGAGAATCATCTGAACAGTACGCAGCAGCGTCCGAGGAAGCGTGTGGCCCTCCGCTGCCCGTCCGCGGTCGCCGCCAGCGCCATCAAGCTTCCTGCCTGCGCTGCTGCCACCAGCGTCAATCGCATGGTGCTTGGGCTTCGTCCCGTCCGCCAGACCAGCTGCACTGCCCGCCCGGGAAGCTTGGCCAAGTTCGTCACAAAGTCACTCACCAACGGAGAAGTGCTCCACGCCGCCGACATTCGCCATCCCGTACGTGGACCTAAGCTGCTCAAACGAGCACACGTGAGCTTGTGCGACCAGGCACATTGCGCGGTCCACTAATGTGAGCGCATCGCCAGGGCGGCCACCGCCACGGCCACCGAGAAATTGACTAGCGCCTTGCGTGTCTTCAACGACGGAAGACCCTCCACCACCACCACCACCATAATGGCGATTTGCGCGTGCGGAGGATCCACGGAAGGCAGTAGCAGCATCATCAACCCACACTTTGGTGGCACTCAACATTCGAAACTGGGTCCGACGCTCAAAAGCAGAATTCTCTGCGCGCGTGTACGGCCTCAAGTGCTCGCTTGGCGGCTGCCACGAAGATTCGTACGCCGAAGTCATGTCGCTGCGGGTCTCGTTACTGCCACCGTCCGACAGATTGTTGTCCTTGCCAGAAGATTGGCCTGTAGTGGTCTCGCCGACAGAGCCAGAACGCCTGCTGCTGCTGCTGCTGCTGCTGCTCTCGTCCCGACAGGTTCTCCGCCCCACGCGCTCATCCCCGACAGGCTGTCCATGCGAGCGTGAATGCCGGCCGCCACGACGACGGGCATTGCGGCGTTGAGCATCAGCAACGCCCGCAACATCCACCAATGGAAAAGCTGTCGAGCCACGCGCGACCGTCCTTAGAAGGCGCGGGGGTGCATCAAACCAGCGACCACTCCAAATCGGAGGGCGATAATCGAGCCCCGTTACATTGGAAGACGACGTCGGCGTGCAGCCCAAACGACGTTGGCGTTCGGTTGTGCTACAGGCACCCACAACCGCATCACCGCTCCCCGACGAGACAGCGGGCGGCGCACTACATGGAGCAGGCAGTGGATCTGCCACGCGAGCCCATGAAACAAGCAACTGGATGGCTTCAGGCGACATGCAGCGGAGCGCGTGGTCTAGAAAGTGTGCCCCACACGTGCGAAGCTGCAAGTTTCCATAGGCCGTCTCTTCCGCCGTCGCAGCAGCCCCAGGACAACAACCAGGTTTGTCAGCTTCCTCCGCGCGCGCTGCTGTCGCATCCCCAAGAACACCCCGGGCGGCTGCTGGCATGCCGTGAAACAGGCAGACGTCTTGCAGTCCCAGCGCGCACGTGAAGACATCGGACGGGCGGCCCAGGTCAGCCCAACCAGGCAACTCGTCGCAAAAAGGATGTACCTGCCCAACATGGCCTCTACATCCGCAAAGCCGACCGTCAACGCCAAAGCGTCCCACCCGATCACATTATCGCAAACAACGCCGCGGGCAACGGCTGCGCAGGCTGCCGCGTCTCGCAACTGCTGCTGCGCAAATGGTCGTGCACTTGACGACGCGTCTGCTCCGCGTCCACTTCGCCATCGAGGGAGAAGCACACTTTGGCGGACGACGCCGAGCCACAACACAACTTGAAAAGGCGTCAGTGAAGGAAGCGACGCCGCGAAACGGGACCCTCGTGCTGCATCAGCGACCAACTCGTCGCCCAGCCAGTAGAGGAGGGCACCAACCAGCTGAGAGCCGTCGCGATCAAACCATCTTTGGCGCCTGTCCCATCCGTGACCGGCGCGTGCAGCTCCAGCCTGTGCGGACGGCGACGCATGGAAGCCTGCATCACCTCTCACTGCCGCCGTGACGTCTGCATGCGCCCGCTCGACATGGACATCAATGCCACGCCCCTCAAACTCCAAGACAAGACTCAGCACAAGCTGCCACACGTGCACATCAGCGGCAAACGTCGGTGGCACGTCCAGCACAAACACATCTCGTACACAGAGGACATCATCGTCGACAACAAGGCGTCGCAGCGCCGTGCCAAATGTCGGCCCGCCAGAAGCCACGAGACCCGACCGAACTTCGCCCGAGCCGAGCAGCATCCGCCGCCATACGCCTGCATCCCCTCGAGCTGGCTCCACGTCGGCTCGGTCCCCTTAACGTTGTCTCCACCACCACCACAACGAGCAGCGGCTGCCACCAAACGTGGACCCATGACGAACCGCTTGAGCTGCCACACCGCGGCGTACACGGGTGCATAAGCCGGGTCTTCCAGCCAGGCCGTGTTGCTCGTCAATTGCGTCTGCACGCCGTCGTACGCCGCCCCGCCGACGAGCGGTCCGACCAAATGACCGGCCCGACTGATGCTCAGCCGGAGCGGCCGTGTGTGTCGTGCAGCCCAGGCCTTGACAGCCGCCCATGACCCATCTGGGAGTTGGAAGCGCCTCCCGACCCCGTTGTGGGACTCCAAGGGTACCAAGCAGCGCCCGTCAGCAGAGGAAAAGGCTTGAAGAACGTAGAGGTCGCGCAACGTGGCCAACACGACGACCAGGGCTGCGACGGGAAGATGACCTGCCGCCGGGCCACACGATGCGCTTGGCGCCTCCCCGGATGGTGACGTACCACTTTTGGCAAGGGCGACCACGGTGGCCCCCGCCAGAGCAGCACGCGTAACGTGAGTGAAGACGTCGGATGCTGACGACGACATGTCTCGGAGGACAGCAGGAGCTGTAGATTGCAACGCCGCCCTGCTGTTCACCGGGCATGGACGACCGACTCGGATAGGGTGGGTCTCCAACAAGCCCCAGAGCCCCAACCAGAGCACAAATGATGCGCCCGTGCCAGGGATCGCATTGCTTTGCGGGCGTGTACAGGCAGCACTAGAGCAGCCCACACCGCCTTGCCGCCGCACAATGCCGCCAAAGTGGGCGCTTGAGAATGCCGATCGTAACGGGTGACTCGAAATTTGCTGCTCGTCTCAATTTGGGGATCCATTTTTTATCCACAGGATTGAGACAAGTCCAGTCCGCCTGCTCACAACACGGATCGTTGGCAGCCTCTTGGAACAGGTGGTTCAGCCCGTCTTGGCAAAGGCGGGCCACGTGCTTCTCGACGGAAAGAGGCAGGGTTGAGACACCCACCCCACGCCACGCGCAAGACACCAGTGCTTTTGCGACACACAACAAAGGGACGACAACTGAGTGCACCGATCTTCAATGCATGGATGACGTGACAGCTGCACGACATCCTGCGGCGTCCATTCCTTCCCGCGCCGTTTGGAGACCCAAAAGTCACTTGCTGATTTGTTTTGTACCATATATCGGCCTGTCTACGATCGGTATTGGCCAGTGGCCGATGCCGCCCGAGTGCTTTGTGGGTTTTCCGAGACGGCGCACGCATAGTATCAGAGAAAAAACGAACCCCAGCCCATGTCCCCCTCGTGCGTACTTGAGTGGTACGGTGACCGCAGGGTCCCGGCCCATGTGCCACGGCGAGGTCGATTGACCCCATTGATTAGGCGAAAATCAGAGACATGTGGTGAAGCAGTACGCCTACTGCTCCCTAACTACAAGTCGACAGAGTAATCCTCAAACCAGAGCGGACTGTAACAAATCAACCTAACTCCATATGTATCGTGCAGGCAACCCCTCGGCCACTCGATCTCGAGTGGTGGTACGGTGACTGCAGGGTCCCGGCCCGATCTCGAGTGGTCCGTCCGGTGACGGGACCTGACAAGCAAGACACACAAAACAGACACAGGCATCAGCTCACACATAGGATGGATGATAGGAGCAGCCCCGATATCAGGCTCTCGCTGCCAATGCAGAAGTGCACCCCACTCCCACCCACTGATAAAACTCTGCTCGAATGGATGGCGACGGAACTGTTTGAAACACGGTTTGACTCGTTTACAGAACAATCCCCCATGCTCACAGAACCGCCGTCCCCCCCAACACAGAGCATGCATGCGATCGACGCAAACAACGCAATACGATCGAGCAAACGATTCCAAAAGCACGACAGCATCAATCTGACAGCATACGAACCGGCTGAAGTCGCTTATATCTCTCTCACACAAAGCACGCACCTCTGTCTCTCTATTCAGGACTTCCCATCAGTCTCGCGTCACCGTTACGTTGCGCACACCCCCGACCCGCCCCCCGCCTCAATGTCGGCCGCAGTGCACCGAAACACGACAAGCGTCGCGTCAGCGTCTGAACGCGACACATGCTGCTGCCCACGACGCCTGCGGCGGTAGCGTACGGAGTCGCGCCGCCTGACTGCAAGCTGCAAGGGCGTGTGCCCGGCACCGTCCCGCTTGCGCACATCGGCGCCTGCGTCAATAAGCAGCCCGCAAATTTCAGGCCTCATACCTACAGCAGCCCAATGTAGAACTGTCCTCTGCTCCAGCCCACCGACTGCGTGGACGTCCGCCTGGTGCTCGAGAAGCTTTTTGACCATGGCCGCATTCCGCCCTACAAACGCCGCATTCTCGAGCGGCGTGAAAGAGTGATGCAACGGGACCTTGTCGCCATAATTCGCGTCCGCCCCGGCCGCAAGCAGGATGGTCATTGTAGGAAGATCCTTGTCACGCCCCCGGCGCGCAAGAGCGTTGAGCGGCGCGTCCGCGCGGTCGTCCGGCTTTGGAAGCGGGGGAAAAGGCCCAACGCTGCAGCCACCCACCGGCACAAGGGTATCGACGATTCCCGTCGGATCCGACCCGAACACTGCGGCCTCGATTGCACTGACTTCCTCCTCCACGACATCAACGTCGTGCCGGGCACCAGCGTGAATCAGGGCGCGCACCCACCCAACTCGACCACACCATGTCGCTTGCACCAAAGCATGTGCCAGCACCCTGCCGCTCGTGTGGGCATGCCCCATGACACGCTTGGCGACCGTCTGACCCATCACAGAAGAAAGCGGGCCTGCGAGCGTCATCGGCGACTCCGCGTAATTGTTGGAAAGCACCGCGCTCGCGCCGCACGCCCAGAGGAACGACACAACGCCCGTTCGGCCGTTTCGCACGGCCACGTGAAGCGGTCCATCCCCAAACAAATTGGGGACACCAAGCAGAGCCCCATTCGCGTCCACCAGCACTCGTTCGACGGGCTGATGCACCGCTCGAGCCGCAAGGTGTAACGGCGTGTGGCCGTAGATGTCACCGCCGGCGTTTGCGTGAATCCCATAGCGCATTAAAGTGGCAACAGTCGAGACGGATCCTCGGCGCGCCGCCAAGTGCATCACCCCTCGACGACGCCACGTCCGGCCCCAGCCGCAGCACCCTCTCGAGAGCAGCGCGGCGACGTGCGTCGCAATTCCGTCTCGTGCTGCACCCAACACCGGATGCGGTGTGGTCGACGGCTCCATAACGTCGTAAAACTCCCTCTCCTCGTCCGTGTGCTGGTCAAAGTAGCCCGGCGAGCGCTTCTTCACGTCCTGTGTCAGGGTCACGACGCGATCGTGTGTCGCTACAGCGCCGGCGTCAGAGCCGCTGCTGCTGGTGGCCATCATGCCGGCCATCGTGGTGTACCGCGCAGACTTCAATCCGCCGCTACCGCTGTCGCTGCTGCTGGCGGTCATGCCGGCCATGGTGGTGTACCGCGCAGACGTCGATCCGTCGCTACCGCCGTCGTTGTACGACTCGTCGTCCGACTCACTCGTGCGCCCTCCGTCGACGGCAATGTAGGCCCGGCAGCGCGCTTCGTTCTCAGCGGCAGCGTGAGCAGCAGCCCCAGATGCATCCGCCATAACACGAACCTTCCCTGACGTTTGGGAAGGCGTTGACACACGACACACACGTCAAGGAAGAAGGAAAAGGCAAGGGTGGTTGCGCAAAGGTCGTCGCGCAACGCCCAGCTCAATCGTGCGCCCGCTGCTGGGTTGAAGGGCCGGGCGGGGCACGACCAACGGGAGGCACGGCACAAAGGAGCTACTCGAGCTCTTTTACGCGTGCGCCCCTGTGCTCAAGGCCCTGTTTCTCGGCGAGAAACCAGCTGTCCGTCCAATTACAGAAAATCTCATCGTTAACATTACATATTATCAAAACTTTTATAGGGCAGTCCCTGAGCGTTTTACATCTGGGTTCGGACACGATTCCTTTTATCACAACTGGATGCTGACCGGCCACTCACGGCCTTATACCAGGCCAGCACAGCACAATGATAGAGTCAAAATGAAGGAGAGGAGGCTGCGCGCTTCAAACTGTGCGCCTGCACTGTGCGTGCACAGCTCTTGTGTGAGGCGCGAGAAGAAGAGTGCCCCGGCGCATTGTCCGCATTGTCCACGGCAGAGTCGATTTCCCAAATCGACTGAGTACACAACAGACATCCGGGAGGGAGCAGTAGGCCTACTGCTCCCAATTGAAAACTGCTTTGCCCGCATTGTCCACGGCAGAGTCGATTTTCCAAATCGACTTAGCACACAACAAACATCCGGGAGGGAGTAGTTGGCCAACTGCTCCCAATTGAAAACTGCTTTGCCCGCATTGTCCACGGCAGAGTCGAGTTTTCTTAAATCGACTCAGGACACAACAGACATCCGGGAGGGAGCAGTAGGCCTACTGCTCCCAATTCAGAATTGCAGAGTCCTCGGGACAACAAAAAAACCGATTTCCTCATCAAAGATCACCACCCAACATTCTTATGCCTGCCCCAAGTGCGGCAGGCGCCCGGTCGCAAGTGCGTCCGCACCATAGAGCAGCAACAACAAGCAGAGCAATACAAACAAAACAAACATGAAACAAGCGCCCGTACGAGTAGCAAACACGCACATCATGGGCACCCACTGGGTTCAGGTGACAAACAGACCCAGGTGCCACAGGGCGCTCCCCCAGCGTCATCTCTTAACTCTCATACAGTGTCCTCGCACTACTTCCTTCAACGACCCGACCGATGTCGGCGCCGCTAGCGCGGCTCATAGCGCGACGGTGTGCGCGAGCGCGAGCGGCGCTCTGGCGCCCGCCCCCGCGGCGTACGCGCATGTCGATCTGACCGAGGCGGGGACAACGATCGGAAAGGCGTCTCCGACGAGTAGTCAGAGGACGGTGACTGGGACGGGCTGCGACCACGACGCCCCTGACCTTTGGAGCGCTCGTTGGACGCACTTTAACGTCGCGGCGCTCTCCCGCTGCCAGCGCCAAGGCGCCCACTTGGCGATGGCGACGGCCGCGAACGCGAGCGCAAGCGCCGCGGAGACTTCGTCCGACCCCGACGGCGACTGCCGTCACTTGGCAACGCATGACGCCGGTCGTCCCTACCGGCGATGCGACGCGCCTGACTCTGACGGCGGCTCCGAGCGCCGTCTGAGGACGCCGGCCGCAAACTGTCAGAGCGAGAAGACCGCCGCCGCTTGCGGACGCGCCGACTTGTGGTACCTCCGCGGCTGCGCGACCGCTCAGAAATTCTATCGTCACCACCAACAGAGCGCGACCGAGGTCGACCACGACGCACTTGGCTGAGAGGCGCACGCCGCAGCGCCGTCGAGGCCCCCGGCCCGCGATCTTCGCCACCTCGAAATGAGGCCACGCCAACGCCGTCAGAGCTCCGACCGCTGCTGCTGCTCGAGCTGCGACTGCGGCTGAGGCCGTGGCCACTGCTGTTCTTGCTCGGCTCGCCGCCGCTGCCCTTGTTGCGGCTGCTGCTGCTGTCGCAGGTGGACCGGCCGTGGCCAACTTTGCGCCCGCGGCCGGACGTGACAGAGGTCGGATTCTTGTTGCCAGCTTTGGGCCCCCCGCCTGCAAGGGCCACCTCATAGTTCCTGCCGTCGTTGTCCGACAAGATGTCTAATTCGTCTTCGTCCAAAAGGATGAGCGCCGAGTTGATAAAGACCTTGCGATCGACCAGCAAGATGGCGTCCTCCAGCTTGTCTTTCTTGTGTTGCAGGTACATGTGGAAACGCGTCGAGCCAGAGTACTTGAGCTCCGCCGGCGCCTTGCCGTAGCGATCCGCGACATCCGCCGCCGACGCGCCGGCGTGAACCAGATCGCTGCGCACAAGCGCCATGCTGTTGCGCGGGACGGTCACCGTCTCCGGATAGATGGACCGACGGACGCCGTCCCCCATTTAATGCCGCGCCAGCGCGAGCACGCTTCCGGGCCACGTCACAACGACAAATCAGTCCTTGCCCGCCGCCATCATGAAGCAGTTGCGACACTGCGGCATCTTGTATGAAGACAGCCGCATGGTGGACGGGTCGTCCATGTCTATGGGACCGTCGTCCTCCTCGGGAACCGCCCCTTTCCCGCTTCCGCGCAGCATCCGGCTCGGACGCGAGTCGACTTGCGGCACCTGACGCACCGCATCCTTGGTGGTTGCCAAAATCCGTGCCCCAGTTCGGGGCACAGAGGCACACAACTGGTTGTCTTGATCGCATCCGCGTCTGTCATTTGAAGAACTTCGTACGCTACAGCAGCAAGCAGCATGTCCGCGCAAAGCTTGTGGAGAAAACCCTGATGCTCGGCTGCTTTTTCAGACGCGCGAACGGCCGACTGTCGCACAGTAAAGCGCTCTTGCCCCGCAGTCAGCGCCTTGGCGTCCGCAGCTCCTTGTTCAGCGTTGTGGATGGGCCCCCACACGAAGTGAAGCGCAAAGGACGAATCCGCGGTCGCAGCGGCCTTGGCAATGTTCTCCCCGGACGGCAGCTCGTGCACAAAGGCCTTGAGCGTCGGTTCGACGATGTTGACGTTGTCCTCTTCTGCTGCGTCACCACCCTTAACATCAGGCCCACCGCGATTGGTTGCCGGCCGCGAGCTCAGGGCCTCTGACGGCGCGGCTGCCCCGCTCGCTCCGCCAAGACCAATGAGCGTCGACAGAGGAACGGAAAGGGGCCGGGCGCCAAACCGGCCACGGCCGCGGACGGGTTCAACTCGAGGGGGGGGTGCACGTCCCGACATGCGCATCGGGATGAGGGACGCGTCTAGCAGGATGCACCACCCGCGCTCAACAAGCTGCGAGCCAAACTTGACCGCCGCAAAGCCCGCTTGCAAGGCAAAGACAGGGTCAGACAGGATCGACGCCCCAGCGTCGCCAGCTGGCCCTTAATGCTGTCCGAGCGGCAAGCGACTGCTGATGCCACCACCGCCGATGGCACGCACACGCGATGCGGCCATTGCTGCAGCCCCGGGCATCTTCACCTTGCCAATGCACGACATGTAGTGCCGCACGCTCTCCTCCAGCGCGTTCCAATCCTCGGCAGGGATTAAATCGCGCGCTTGATGCTTCTCGGGCAGAAGGGACGCGAAGCCGGGAAGGTCCACCGTCCCAGCATGCTGCCGCGTGGTCGACGCCGCCGCCTGCAAAGACCGGGGAATGTTCTTCGGGTGGTCTGGGTAAGGGCGGCTCACCGCCCCTCCCGCATTGTTCGGCACTTGCCCGTCGCAACGGCCCGCCTGCGGTTGACTGCCCGCAAAATGTGCACTACCCTGCGACAGTCGCCCTTGTTGGGCGCCTCGCCCCTTGTCACCGGCGCGTCCGACATTACGCAAGGCGACGCGCTTGGGCGTCGTCGGCGCCGAAGGCGCCGGCTCCTTCAGTGGCGGCGACGGCCAGCGGCCACTGCCGTATCGCCCGTCCTTGCCACCGGCGGAAAGCGAGCGGCGACGGCGACGCTCACGATCGGCGGCGGACGCCATCAGCGCCACCTTTGCGCCGCGACGCGTCCGGTCGCGGACATCGTCACGGTCCGACTGCCGCCGGCCCGGCTTCGCAGACCGTCCTCGACGCCCGTTGGTGTCGCCACGACGGTCGCCGGCGCGGTCGCTGTCTTGTCTGTCTCGGCGCTCGTCGACAGCCCGTCCTGCGCGACGGCGCCCACGCCGGCTCTTGTCGCCTGCAGTTGATGACGACCACCGAGCGCCGTAGAGACGACGGCTTTTGACGGGTGGCGGGTCTTCCCCACTCGGATGCGCCTCGTCGTCTGCCTCGGACGAGGAGCTCGACGGCTCGTGTACTGCTTGCGGCGCTTCGGGCGATGCCCAGCGGCACCAGCGGCCCTCACGATGCGGGGTGCCGACGGACGGGGCCTTTTGCGCTGCCCGCCACCCGCGGGCCTCGCGCCAGATTCCGGGCCGACGTCATCTCCTGTCCCTTTGTCGCCGTCACCGCCAGAGCCGACCTTGTCGGCACCGTTCTTTTCGCCTTTGTTGTCGTCGCCGCCATCCTTGTCCTTGTCGACCCCCCTACCGACCTGGTTGTCTCCGTCGTTGTCGTCGCCAACCTTGTCGACGCCACCGTCCTGGTCGTCACCGGGATCCTTGTCAGCGTGCGTTGCCGCGCAGTCACTGCCACCGCCTGCTGCCGCTGCTGCGCCACCATCGCTCACAACGATGGGATTTACAAACGACTTGACCAACGAAATCCTATCAGGCAGGTGCTCTTCTGCTAAAGGATCCGCCTGGCCAATCTCCAAAACAGAGCGCCCCCGCGCACCGCCAGACGCCTTCTTAAATCCATGGCTCCGTTCAATGTCGATCTTGTTGATAAACAGGTCGGCAAGATGAAAAGCCAAGCACGTGACCACGCCGGGGTTGGTAGTCGGGATGCGCATCATCAGCACTTGCCACATTGTCGTGTCTTGTGTGAGCCGAGCGCGGATGTCGGGCCCCACGACTGGGGTGCCGACTCCGATCGGCTCGTCGTGACGTAAATGGCCGGCGCGTGTCCAGCTACCAACACCGCCGGCCCTGCCGTTGCCGCCGCCGACGCCGCCAACGCCACATTCTCCGCGGCCTCCTGTGCCACTACCTGCGCCATCACGCGCCCCTGTGTCGACGCCAACTAGAACAGGAGCGGCAGCAGCTAAAGCGGCAGGAGGAGCAGCGCCACCGGATGCATTGCGGCCTGAACCGTCGGCAAGCCTGGCGTCGTAGTGCCGGCCGACCACATTCGACGACGGCGGCACGGAAGAAGGATGTTCCCCATGCTGCGCCGCCCGCCGCGCTTCTGCTGCAGCAAGGAGGTTGTCCAAGAAGATGCGGTGAGTGGCCGCCTTGGTCTCGTCCTGCACGACCGTCATAAAAGCCCAAAGGCAGGAAAAGAAGGTCACGTCACCGCCCCGCGTCAGCCGCCGCGCCTTGCACTACGTGTTGCGCTTCTTCCTCTGCTCTCGCTCCATCGGCGACCCGGCCGTCCACTTTCATGCCATCTGCAGCATCAGATTGCGAACGTGGTCGTTTTCCCCATCCGTGCCCACGTTGAGGTTGAGAAGCCCGTTGGAGACAAGAGTCTCGACCGACAAACGTGGACCAGCGCGCTCTGATGCTTGGCTATCCGCCAGGTATTTGAGCATACACTCGACCGGCGGGGGCGAGACGGCGTTGAGCAGCGCAATCTTGATGATGCGTGCCAGGGAGTCGTCACCGAGCGGCTGACCTTCCTTGTTCAGCGGCACGAGCCCAGCGTCGTACGCCCGATTGCCGAGGACGGTAACGGCCTGCGGCCGTGTCTTGCCTGGCACATACCAAAGACGTTCGTACGCGGGCTTGAGCTGGTTGTACGTCAAGACCGAGTTGACTGCCCACACGAAGTGGTCCAGTTGCGTCATGGCAATGGAGATGGCCGGCAAGTCGTTGGACGCGGCTCCGAGGTTGAGCGTGACCCTGTGCGGCATCGGCTTCAAATCGCGACGGCCGCTCCAAGCGACGAGGATCCACTCCACAGCCATCTCATGCTGCTCATCAAGCAGCCGCTTCATCGCAGCGAGGCGATTCGCGCCGTCGATGAGAACAACCGGGTCATCGACGTTAGCGTCCACATTGTTGATCCCCTGCTTTCTGGCGGCCGTTACCGCGTTCAACCACAGCTGCTTCTTTTCGGGGTCAAGCGCCTCGGCGTCAGTCCGAGTGAACGGCACGAGGTTGGTGACTTGATGAGGCAATGCGCCGTTCCCGGGTCTGCCGGCCTCAGCCGCACGCGCGACGGAAGCGGACGCGACCCCATCGCCACTCGTCAAGTCGTCATGGACGGTAGACCCACTCTGGATCCAGTCGTGGCAACCAACATAGAGCAAAACGCCCATTCGTACCCCGATCTTTGTTGAGCATTGTAGTGATGAAGGACGGTGTCTTTCGACAAATTCCGTGTCGTGACGTCGCCAACGCGGATGTCCTTGATGTGCACCACACGGGGCGACTTGACTCACGTCCCCGTCGGACCCCACAGGATCGCCGCCATCTTTTCAACGTCGCCGCCGACATCATCGCTCTCCGACTCGTCGTTCTTGTTGCTGCCGTCGCTGGCCATCGCATCGTCCTCGACCTCCCCAGACGCATCGGCAAAATCGCCGAGTAGACCACAACCGGAGATGCGGCGCCCGCCGGGACTGTCGCCTCGGGCGTGCTGGACGCCCCCATTGCCTGGCAGCCGGCCAGAAACTGATGACGGCCGTGCAGAGGCAGTAACACCCGCAGCCTGATCTGCCGCCTGCACCTCCTCCCCCTCTTTTTCTTTCTCGTCCTCCTCCCCGTCCTCGTCCTCCTCCTTCTCTTCATCCACCTCCGCGTCCTCCTCGTCCTCCTGCCCCTCCTCCTCCTCGTCGACCCCCGCACCAAACACATTCGCGGGGACCTTCCCATCAGTTTTCGTGCGGCGGGCGGTCGTCTGTCGACCGGTGGCAGGCCCGGCGCCATCTTCTGCCGCGGCTGCGGCTCAAGCCTGACGAGAGGGTGCCTGCGTCAGCACCGACGGGATTTCGTCCCCACCAGTCGATGGCCCCCCGGCGGAGCCCGCAGCACGGGCAACTGCTTCCACGGCGCCAGAAGCCGAAAGAGGGCCACCAGACGTAGTCGGAGCAGCAGCAGCGGCGCCCGTGCGGGCTGGTGACGGGACGCGGCCAGACCCAAGCTGGAGCGTCGGCACCAGGAGCAGAGGGCCCCGTCGCACAAGAGCAGCAGTGCCACCCGCCGACGGCACTGCAGCGGCCACCAGAGGCGGCGCGCTCGCAGCTGTCCTCGCCGCCGGCCCCGCCGACGCGGACGGACCACTGCCGGCGCGAGATGAGGGCGGCGCCGCAGCGGCCCGCGCCGATGCACCCGCCGTCGCCCGCGCCGATGCACCCGCCGTCCCGGCGGCCATCAGTGGCGGCGCGCCCGCAGCTGTCCTCGCCGTCGGCCCCGCCGAAGCGAACGGACCACTACCGGCGCGAGACAAAGACGGCGCCGCAGCGGCCCGCGCCGATGCACCCACCGTCGCCCGCGCCGATGCACTAGCCGTCGCCCGCGCCGCCGGCACCGCCGGCGCCGATGTAGCATGAGGCCGCCCAGACGCCAACGCAGGCGGGGAATTGGCATTGGCCACCCCAGCCGGCGTCGGCAGCGCAGCAGCAGCCCACGCCGATGCACCCGCCGCCGCCCGCGACGCCGGCATTCTCTCCGCCGATGACGCATTCGCACGCCCAGACGCCGGCGCAGGCCGCGAGGCGTCAGCTTCACGCAGAGCTTGCTCTGACGCCTCGACCTGCTCCTCGCCCTCCACCTCCTCCTCGTCCACCTCCTCCTCGTCCTCCTCCTCCTTTTCCTCCTCCTCCCGTCCCCCTCCTCCTCCTCGTCCTCCTCCCCCTCTTTCTACTCGTCGACCCCCGCACCAACGAGACTCGCGGGGACCCGCCCATCAGTTGTCGTGCGGCAGGCGGTAGTCCGCCGACCGCCGGCAGGCCCGGCGCCAATCTCTGCCGCGGCTGCGGCTCCAGCCTCGCGAGAGGGGGCCTGGGTCAGCACCGACGGGATCCTGTCCCAACCAGGCGCTGGCCCCCCGGATGAGCCCGCAGCACCTGACCCTGCTTTCGCGGCGCCGGAAGCCGAAATTGGGTCCCCGGCCGTAGTCAGAGCCGTCACCGCGCCCGTGCGGGCCGGGGACGGCCCGCGGCCAGCCCCAAACCGAGGCGTCGGCACCGACAAAAGCAGGCGCCAGCGCACTGGAGGAACCGCGCCACCCGCCGACGGCGCTGCAGCGGCCACCAGCGGCGGCGCGCTCGCAGCTGTGCTCGCCGCCGGCCCCACCGACGCGGACGGAGAACTGCCGGCGCGAGACACAGGCGGCGCCGCAGCGGCCCGCGCCGATGCACCCGCCGTCGCTCTCGCCGCCGATGCCGCTGGCGCAGGTGTAGCATCAGCACTGGCACGCCCAGACGCCACCGCCGGCGGACCATTGGTCACCCCGGAAGTCGGAGCATTGGTCACCCCGGACGTCGGCCGCGGCGCAGCAACAGCCGCCCGCGCCGATGCACCCGCCGTCGCCCACGCCGCCGGCGCTGCTCCCCGAGCTGATGACGCATGAGCACGCCCAGACCCCGCAGGCGCAGGCCGCGCAGAGGACGCCGCCTCGCCGTCCCCAGCGGCAGATCCGCCCGAAGCAACCTCGCTGCGAAGGCCCGAACCGTCGGCGGCCCTACCCGCAGGGAGAAACGGCAGCCTGATATCGGCACCAGACACAAGAACAGGCAACCAACGAGTCACACACACGACAAAGCGAACTCAAAGCTCGACAAAGAGCACACGACGTGCCAACAACCGTCACACAGCCAGATCCACCCCGCCCCGCTCGCCCGACAGGGCCGCCAGCTCTCATAACGCGTACGACTCACCCCCACGCGCCCTCGTACCCTTGTGCGCACGGAGAGAACGACGACACACACGCACGATGGCTTGCACAACGACAAAACAAGCGGGTAACGACCAGCGACGATGACTGACGACGGCGTCGTCATACCCTTTCGAGAGCCCTCCTTTGAAGGGGCGCGTCCGCACGCATGCATGCATGCATGCGTGCCGATTACGCGCCCCCTTATATAGGGGCCAACCACGCACGCTCGCGCCAGCCCACGCACCCTGAGACATTGACCAATAGCAAATCCGAATCAAAACTGGTCAACAAACGTTGACCATTTTCGACGGAACGAGCTGCCCCCAGCGCCTCGCGTTTTCGTTGACGCCTGTACGCGGCAACGAGAAGCAACTGAGCCTCCAGATCATACCACCTCTACGTGTCGCCAAACGCGTTGGTGGAGTCACATTGACGTGCACGATTGGATGTCAACTAATCGTTCATCGTCTGGATCTGGAAACAGCAGCACCCAAAGGAACAAAGCACAACTGAGAGCGACGCGACTGAAGAAACAGGACGATCAAAGCGGCACGCGAATACCAGAGTCCACATGGAAAAGGCCCCCTCAGACCGGAACCGTCCATCCTTACGCCCCCGTTTCACGAGAAATCCCATGGTGACGCTGACGGGAACAGTAAGAAGGGGCCGTTGCAGATTGTATGACACGTGACGCTTCCAAAGCACCACGGCCGCCACTGTGGTGGTGGTCTTTGTTCCGTTACGGCCGCGATGCACCGCGAAAGAGGCGATGCGGGACTTGAACGCACGACACCGATGCGACCGCGAGCACGAAAGCGGTGCTGGCGCCGCAGCATTCGGCTGCAACCTGCAGCGCACAAGAGCCTACCCCGCTCACAGTCGCTATTACACGACACATGTTGCCATTTAGAGACAAGCGCGCTGTGGTGGGTACATTGGATGCAGTTCCTGCAGTTCCGGTCGGTCGTCTGCAACTGAGCGCGCATGGCGCACTAAAAGCTGCCTCGACAAGGCGCTCCACGGCAGAATCGATTGGCAGTCTTAACTTGGCGCAAATGGAGGTTAGGGTGAGGGAGCAGTAGGCCTACAGCTCCCCAACTACAATTTCCCTTGGCCAACCACCACCAACAAACGGACTTGTGAAAATCACTCTTCAAATATAATGTGAGGCATGCCCCCCAAACACACAATAGGACAGCCCGTGACGGCGCAAAGGGAAACGCGCGGTGTCCGGGTCAACAACAGGCAGTGGACAAACTTGAAGAGCGACCCGCCACACTGAAGCCGCAATTGACAGACAGTTCATGTCGATACTGCGTCGAGAGAGCGGCTACGGTGGCTGGACACCATACCAAGAGTCACGCTCGACGGCATCGACACGGCCCACCAATTCGAGACCACTCGGCTTGATATGGCTGCTGCCACTCCACCAGCTGCTGGAGGTACAACTCTGTCCTGCCTGCGGGCAATTTGACATGGCGTATGTATGTCCTGTTCCTCGGGACGCTCCCTCTGCCTTGAACAAAGCAGCACGCATTTTCTGCGACATCCTGTGCAGGTGAACGCTCATGGAATGGTGGAGCAAGCATTGCTCTGAGCGCGAGCTTCACGGCAAAGACAATTTCCTACATTGACTTGGCGAGAATCGGAAGCCAGTTTGGGAGCAGTAGGCCTACTGCTCCCATTTGACAATTGACTTGGCTTGGCCATCAACAACCAACAAGGGGACTTGTGAACATCTCTGATTTAATGAAATGTCAAGGTGGCCCCCCAAGCTGCCTACGAAACGATTTTAGGGTGGATTTCACGCATTCAAACCTTTGTCGGGTTTGAAGTGCATGAGATATACCTTTGGACGCGCGATGTGCAGGATGACGGCAGCCAGCGCACAATGACAAAAGAGCCACCGCACGCACCACATCAAGCGATAAATGGTTGCTACAACGGACGGACGACAAGAACACAAAGGTCTCCCTGTCAACGCCACATTTTTGGGGAGCCAGCCCCAACGTGCCAACTGCGGCGCCCATTTTCCAAACACCCGACTCCCGATACGCAACTCCCGATTGCGTCGTGACCAGTCTTCCAATGCACCCGCCCCAAACTGGGTCCCATCTGCCCCCTGCCAAAATGCGTACACATAGCGCCAATAATACGCGCAGTGCGACTCCTCAATCAACTCATAATGATCACACGCAGCCAGGTATTCTCCCTCTTCCGTCAGCGCATACGCCGAGCTCCACGCGTCCCGCCGCCCAGCGACGACCGCATCGTCGTTTTGCCGCCCGTTGCGAACGTCAGACGCTGCAGCTGCGATTGCCTGCTGCTCCGCATCCGATGCCACCGGCAGCACCGCCTTGACCGACGAGCTGGCGGAAGGCGGTGGGGTCGGGTAGTAGGCAGCAAGCAGCTCCTCTCGCGGCCGCACAACGGTGTCGTATTAGTGTGCCTCTGCGGCTGCGAGACGGGCGACCGCACTGTCAGTAGACGCCTGCGACTGGTCATCACCCGACTCGATGCCTGGATCGATGGTGCGACGGGAGGGCTTCTCTTGAGGGTCCCACCACTTTTGGGCAGCGTCAAAGTCGTCGTCACTCTGCCGGTCGTCGCGCTCCATCACCATATCAGATGGATCAGACGGAAAGCCAAATGGGAATGGAATGATGATAAGGAGGAGGATGCTGCCTGCGGAGGAGCAGCCGGCCGAGATTGAGGACGGATGCTGGCCTGAAAAAAGAGGGAGGAAGACAGTCGAGGGCCAGGTCGAAACACGCTTGACGCGGTGCGCGCGATCTTTGGTGGGAGCGTTGCGTCCGTGCGCTGATCATGTGAGGTCGACAAGGCTGTCTGATGCTGACCTCACATCCTCTGGAGATTGCCCACGAGGTCGGCTGGGTGATCCGGAGATCGGCACGTCGAGATCCATAGAAGAACGACCAATCAAAAAGCTGCACGTATGCAGTTAACGTGTCATCAACCAGGACAGGAGGGGGAGAGGCGCTTCACGTTGACGTTCAAGCCGTACAGAAGGCCCCCGGCGGTGAGGTGACAGGGGGAGAGGGGGGGGGGGCTGAAACATTGGATACCAGCCACTCTTGGCGTGGAATCGCAGTCAAACAGAAGTTTGGGCGGCGACGGCGGGGGGGGGGCTGAAACATTGGACACCAGTCACGCTTGGCGTGGAATCGCAGTCAAACAGAATGGTGGGCGGCGACGGCGGATACCGAAAACCGTCTGCGTCCGCCCCGGTGTCCCCCGGCGATACAAAGTGAATACAGTCAGAGCGCGCGTGAGGACAGGGCAATTCTCAGCTACGCAGTCGGACAGACATCACCGTTCATATCGAATGTGGATTGGATGGGAAACACAGCCCCTCTTCAAAACGAACACCATGGTACAGTCGCCTGCCCTGCCTGCCTGCCTGTAACCCTGCCGCTGGTGCTGAAATGCGGCATGCATGCGGCTGGTCGCAAACTTACTTTCCCACTTCTCCCCATGCCACCGCTTCCAGAACGGGCAACGGTGAGGCACCGTCAGAATGAAAAGTGGTAGCATCTTCCTCATCCCATGACGTGCGATGGCTTCAACCACCACTGGCTGCGGCGGTCCCCCATTGTCGCATGGTATGACGACTGGCCTTGCAGACAGACAGCACTGCTACCATATAGGGGCGCTCATCATTGATCGACATCACCATGGGGGAACCGTGTGCCGTGCAAGGGAGCGCTCTTGGGGAAGAAAAAGGTTTGCCGCGAAAGAGAGCTGCACGGCCAAGTCGACTGAACCCAATGACTTGCGAAAATCGGATTCGTGTGGGGGAGCAGTAGGCCTACTGCTCGCCAACCACCAATTCCCTTGGTTGTCCTCAGTCAGCCAATCGAAAGACTTGAAAACTACATTCGCTTGAAATCTTTCCTGCGCCATGTGCTTGCTGCCCTCCGGGCACACACACACACACCGACGCACAAACACGCCAGCGCGGCCTTGGTCACAGACACACACGCACTCAAGAACACAAGGAAATAAAAAGACAAGAAAAGAGAGAACATGATAGAAAAAAACTAGAATGAGACGCCCAGAGCTTCTGCTAGGACGGGAGCAAACAAGGCGATGTTGGGTACCCCCTATGTTGAGCTTGTCAACCACTCCGCCACCCGGTCGGCCGACGCGGGCGCCTGCATCGGGCCCCAGTCCAACAGCAACGTCGGGGGCACCGGGCCAGCCACCCCATCCCGCGCCGACCTCGTCCGCCACGCCACGCCGCACGCGTCCTGCAGTCCCGGTCCAAACCCGGGCCGCCGCTGTGACATGCGCCGCCGCGCCAACTGCACCTGGATGAGTGTCACTCGGATGCAAAACAGCCACGAGCACGCCTTGTGTCCATACCGCAAAACAGCGTGGCTTGATACCGCACTAGCCGCCTGCTGCGGCTTGTAAAAAATGTGCAGCGTACACCCGAGACAGCGTTGCCCTTGAACGCCAGTGTCCCACGCTTGACGGCGCGACTTGCAGTCAACCCACCCGTCGTAGCACCGCTTCGTGTGTGCCGAGACGGCTTCGAGGTCTGCGCCTCCACACCAACCGTTGGTCTGCTTGAGGCAGCTGCAACAAGGGCCCAGAAAGCACGTTGCCGTCGAGGGATCCCCAGACGGCTGCTGCTGCAGACCTCGCGCGCAGCACCTTGCGCAGGGCAGCGGGACGTCGTCCGCATGCCGCTGCCGGGGCGCCCCCGCCACACGACCGCCAGACCGCATCACATCCATCATGTGCTGCGTAAAGACGAGCGTCCGCTCGTCAGGGACCAACGTGGTGGCAGGCAGTTGACTGGCGGCCGACGCCGCCGCACCCCCCGCCACCGACCCTCGTCCTCCTCCTTCTGCTGCTCCTCCACCACAACCAACACCACCAGCGGCCGTCGCGGGCGACGCGGCAGCAGCAGCGGCGGCGGCAGCGCCACGCTCAGACGCCGACCGGCCATCCTCGTCAGAGCCGGCCGCCACCGACGGCAAACCTAACCCGTCCAGCCGTGCTGCCGCGGCCGCGTTGGCGGGCGCCACAGGACTGCCCGCGGCCAACGCGTGGGAAGACCCAGAGCTCCCCACAAACCCCCGCCCCAGGACCCAACCTGCGTTACTGCTGCGACGCTGGTTGCCAATCGCTCCGTCGGCTGCAGACGGCCGCGTTCGAGCAGGCGGCGACACGCCACTGACGGCACCGGCGCCTCAGACAGCAGCAGTGGCAGCAACAGCAGCAGCAGCACCCTTGACAGCGCGGTCGCCTGAGGTTGCGTCCTCCCCCGCGCCAAAAAGACGCCAACTGGCACGCAGATGGCCTCCCGGCATCTCCTGAGACACAAAGCCAGAAGAAGAGCCGCCGACGCTACACGGCTCTGGCCCGCCGGGCCGCGACCTTAGCTGCTGCTGCTGCTGACGCAGGTGGCCTCTCACAGCGCGCCCGACGCCGCCTCCCACCGAAAGTGCTCCCAGCGGGCGGACGCCCGGCGCGACATTGCCGCGGCGAACAAACGCCGTCACTGTGGCGGCTCTTGTTGAGGCTGCCGCGGGCGCCGCCGCCGCCGCCGCCGCCGCAGGCGCCGTCGCCCGGCTCAGGCACAGGTCGCACTGTGCAGACCCTGCTTGAAGGCAGGTCTTGAACTCCGACTCGGGGACACCGTCGAGAACCGAATCGAGCTCCCATCGGCGGCACAATTGAGCCAAGCCGCGCAGCGACCCGCCGGCGGACGTGGACGACGAAAAGCTGCCGTCGACCCACGCGTCAAAGTCTCCAAGACCCGCGATGTTGACAACTGGGCTGCCGTTGCGATCCACCAGAGTCGCAGAATAGGAGAGCGGATTTCACACCGCCGCAATCGCCACCTTGAGAGCCTGCTCCCCCGCCCCCAAAGCCCGCTCCCTCGCCGCCGGCTGTGGATCGTCCCGCTCAAGACGGCCGGCCGCTTGCGCAAACGTAAATATGTTGCGACCACCGAGGAAAAAGCCCCACCCCATGTTGCGAAAGTCCGACCCCGTCGTGACGGCGGGGGACCCGATCATGTAAACCTCACCGACGCCGTCAGCCGCTGCCTCGGCAGCAACTACAGCGGGCGCGGACGCCGACGGCCGGCCCGACCGAATGCCTGGGACCGGCACACTTGAGCCCGCGGGCCTCGAGCCGGATGCGGCATCGGCGTCGCCGCCGCCGTCGTCGCCGCCGCCGCCGCCACCACCGCCGACGCACAGTAACTGCCCTTTGGCATATATGCGGACGCACTGGGCGACAATTGGGTCCATGTCGCCCCCTGTGGCGGCAGCAGCAGCACCACCACCACCACCACCACCACCACCACCACCGCCACTCCTCCTGCTTGACATACCGCCGCCGCCACCACCACGCGAGGAGGTTGAAGATGTAGACGGTAGAGGAGCCAGCTCTGCCGAGTCCAGCTTCGAGTGAAACTTGAGAATGACCTTGTCCAGCGACGCTTGAGCAGCGACAGCTACTCCCTCGTCACCCCCACAACCAGGAGCGTCCGCCATGCCGGCAGTAACGTGAAGCTCCAACAGGGCGCCGATGCCAGCTGCAATGCCGTCCACCTCTGCTGTCGTCTCACAGCACACGGCCACGGACGTGGAGCGGCACGCAATGGAGCCGCTCCCTGAACGCATCTGGTGCACTTGCCGTGAGGTCGCGCCACACCTCGCGGAGCTCCAGTAGGAGATGAAAAAAGCCAGACCATAGCGGCACCAAACGCACCTCGTCAATAGGGACACGCGCGACGCGACCTACCGCGCCCAAGGCTGCCACTAATTGCGCAAAGCCGGCCTTGTTCACCACCACCGTGCACATGGTGACAATGACAACACCGACCGACCTCCGATGTTGGCCACATGGCCGCCACAGGACCAGCCGCCTCTGCCGCCTCGCGCGCATTCGCCGCCACCGCAACCGTCGGTGTGAGGACCACCGTCACCGGCGGACCCCAGGATAGGGGGGATCCTGACCCCCCCGGTGGCGCAGCAGCTCCTCCACCACCACCACCAGTAGCAGCAAAACGGGCGGTGCCGTCCCGACGGTTCTCACTGTTAACAACGGCTCATGCCGACGCCAAAGCCGCCGCATCAGCAGCGTGACGCTCGGCAGCGCACGGCAAAAGCCACACGTTAGTCTTTCCACCCCCCGTGCGCAGTACCGTCAGCACCGTCTGCGGGTCCCGTGCATGGAGCACCGCATACACGGCTTGCTGCTGCTGCACCGACTTGTACTTGGCGTTGACGCCGTAGAGGCGCCGTAGCTCGGCGCCGGCAAGAACCTCTGCGGCCAAACGGTCGACACGTTGGGTGCGGGCGAGCTGCAGCTGCGGCAAAAGCGCAGCCGACTGAGGCCGACTGGCCGCACCGGGCAGAAGAGGGGGCCGCCGAGGCCCAAGCGTTGTTGACACGCCGCCTCCACCACCACAACAACCATAGGCACCACCACTACCACCGCCGTTGGGGTGCACGGGGGTTGTCGCTTGCCGATAGGGCGGCACCGAGGACGGCGCCACCACCGCCGCTGCGGCCGTCGTGGAATTGGGCTCCAACTGGTGCCGCATCCCGTGGCTGCCACCTGGGTGCCCAGAGTGGAGCCCTATTGCCCCATGCCAGCGCATCGACGCGCCCCGGAACAAAAAGACGCTCGCCGTGTTGACTCGGTTGATGGGTAGATTCGGGTCCCCCGCGTACTTGGACGCCGCCGTCAGCGCGCTGTGACCGCTCTGGTGCTCGAGGATGCCCCAAACGTTGACCCTAACGTCGACGTGCCCAATGCTTAGCAAGCCCGCGAAGGCTGGCGCCGCCATGTTGCCGCCACCGCCGCCAAAAGTTGCTTCCAAAACGTCCATCGTGGTGACTTGCTTGGCCGCCCCGGCAGCCCACTGTCGCCACGGCTGCGCACAGACGGAGACAGGGGCGATGCCGCCCAGGAGCTTGTCTTGCAACGCCCAGTTGAGGCGGCTCACTGGCAGAGCCTTGCCAGCCCGGTCACGAAACAGGAGAGACCGGTCGATGACCGCCGGGGGTGCAGTTCCTCGCACGCCCGCACGCGACACCCTCGTCGATGCCGTCGTCGCGTTGGTCGTGTCCCCGCTCCCTCATCCCCCCCGCCGAGCTTCAGCAACAGCACGCGCAAAGTACGCGTCAAGCGGCTCGACAAACACGAGGTGGATGAGGAGCAGAGACGACGACTTGGCGTCTAGCCACCGCGATATGTGCCGCCCGACACCCTCAAACACGCTTTGCGTCTTGTTGTAAACGAAGACCGTGAAGAAGAGGCCCTCGTGGATGTGTAGGGACCGCAACGGCCGCGCCGTGGACGCACAGAGCGTTGTCTCGGCGCTCTCCGTCTGGCGTGATGGCGCACCAGAGACAATGTTTATGAGCGCCCAAAAGAGGGCACGCAGCTCCTCACAGCCGAGGCGGTGAGCCGCAAGGGCGGCCGCGTCGCATACTGTCAGCGGCTGCACCGGATCAACCTCA
>Ga0114957_1001396_pt1 | contig 26597 bp, 14 predicted proteins | sample BantaG_FD_87175 | JGI IMG/M metagenome (GOLD analysis project Ga0114957, IMG submission 87175) | Marine algal microbial communities from Bantry Bay, Ireland - BantryBay_4 metaG | ecosystem: Host-associated > Algae > Red algae > Unclassified | place: Bantry Bay, Ireland | collected 2014-11-21
CAAAAGTTGGAATAAAAAAATTCAAAGTTGGCCTACTATTCAAAGAGAGTTGGTGGATACTTATAAAGAACGATTTACTAAACATTTAATTTAATACAGACACCGTTTAGTTAATACTCTCTTGAAAAGTAGTTGTTTTATCTCATCCTCGGTTCTTCTCCTTTTTGGGAGAAGGATCGAGGATGAGGTAAGTAAAAATGTCAATTAGTTTCCCAACAAGCTCTTAAGAAATATTAACCTTCCTTTTTCTTTTATATTTGTAATTCAAAATTAAAAAATTCAAAATTAAAGTTTAATATGAATTACAAATACATTTTTATCCTTACCCTATTTTTCTCCAATAATATTTTTGCTCAAAATCCAGGCGAAGTTATTTTTGATACTAGCTATGTCCATGAAATTAGAGTCACATTTGATGACCCTAGTTTTTGGCAAATTATGACTGATAATTATTTTAATAATCAAGTCAATGGAGTACCAACGAATGTTCCTTATTTAGAAGGAAAGATCAGCATAGATGGAAATATTTTAGATTCAGTAGGGGTTCGCCAGAAAGGGTTCTCTTCTCATTTCTCTTCCAATCAATTTAAAAAATCGTTGAAGTTGGATTTTAATGAATTCATCTCAGGACAAAGTTATGATGGAATAAAAAAAATAAATCTCACTAATGGAATAGGAGATCCAGCGATGCAGCGAGATTTTTTAGCATTTGATATTATGCGAGGAGCTGGAATTCGAGCACCTCGAACGTCCTATGCAAAAGTGTTTTTAAATGACGAATACTGGGGACTTTATTTGATTACAGAACAAATTGATAAGACTTTTGTAAAAAATAATTTCGCAAGTGGCGATGGTGATTTATATAAAAATATTGGTTGGTCAAGTTTAAATTGGTTGGGAGATAATCCAGCTGATTATGCTGAATCTATTGCATTGAGAACCAACAAGACGACGAGTGATTTTTCTGATTTTATCGAATTTGTAGATGTACTTAACAATACGCCGAATAATGAATTTGCGGATTCTATCGTCAAAGTATTTAATGTAGATTATTACTTACGAGTTTTGGCAGTTGATATTATGACCAATAATTGGGATTCGTATATTGAGCACGGAAGAAATTTTTACCTCTATCATGAACCAGTTTCTGATTTGTTTTTTTGGATTCCTTGGGATTATAATTTAGCGTTTGGTGGTGATTTATTTGGCGTTGTTGGTGGTGGTGGCAACGATTTGCCAAGTGATCCTGCTGATTGTCAAACGATTATCGATGGAACATGTCCTTATCCAGCAACCGATACAACTTTTATAGCGACGATTAATCAAAATCCATTTTGTTGCAATGTGCTTTGGGATGGGAATTGCCAAGATCTTTATGAAACCATTTTAGTTAATGGTGGTGGTGTAATACTTCCAACTGACTTAGCAGATTGCGAAACTATTATAAATGGTTCTTGCCCATATCCATCTGATGATCCCATATTTGTACAAGTGGTGAATATCGAACCCACTTGTTGTACTGAAAATTGGACTGGAGACTGCCAAGCAAATTATGATTTTATATTTCTTACTTCAATGAACTCGCCGAACTTTAATGATTTTCCTTTGATTCTAAATAATTCTGAAAAAGTTTTAATCGATAAAATTATGGATGTTCCTGCATTTAGAGAAAAATATCTTGATTACTGTTGCCAAATTTTAGAACACAATTATACTTTCGATCGTTTGGAACCAATCATTGATTTTAATGGAGCATTGATTTCAGATGCAGTTGAAGATGATACTAATTATGCTTTTACATTTGACCAGTTCAATTATGATATTAGTGATGGAGATGGATCGAGTAATATTCCTAGTTTAAAAGAATTTTTTAATCATCGAATTCCAACCTTAGAGCAAAATCTAATTGATCTCAATCACACCTGCGAAAGTACCACTTCAGCAATCAGTTGGCATGATGTCGTGATTAATGAGTTTGTTGCCTCCAATGATAGTTTGAGTGGGATTACAGATTCCAATGGAGATTTTGATGATTGGATAGAGATTTATAACAATACAAATACGGAGATTGATTTAACTGATTTTTACCTAACTGATAATTTTAATAATAAAAAACAATGGGCGTTTCCTGCGGGAACAAGTATTGCGGTGGATGAATATTTAATTGTTTGGGCGGACAAAGATGTGACCCAAGATGGGCTGCATACTGATTTTAAATTGTCAAGTCTTGGGGAGCAATTAATGTTGGTTCACTTTGACGGAACGGTGATTGATTCCTTGTCATTCGGTGCTCAAACTACTAATGTTCCCAATGCTCGAATTCCAAATGGAACGGGCGATTTCGTAACTAATGCACCTACGTTTGGAGCGTTTAATAGTACGCTTTCTTCGACTTCAGAAATTCAGCCAATTGATTTTAGAGTTTATCCAAATCCAGCGAATGATTTTGTGACCATTGAGTTAGATCATAAATTACAGCAAAAAAATGTAGCTCTTTCCGTTAGTAATTTATTGGGACAAGTTATTTATCAACAAGATAATACCAATGAATGGAAAATGAATATTAATGTTGAAAAATGGACGGCTGGTATTTATTTGATTGAGCTGAGAGGGGAGAATTTTAGAAGTGTGAAGAAGTTGGTGGTGGATTAAAAGTTTGTTTTCTAGTTTTGAAAAAATCCCATCAGGTGTTAACTTGATGGGATTTTTTTATGGTAAAAAAAATTCAAGAAATGGTTTTGGATATTCAAGTAATAGTCGAAGGAATTTTCGAGAATAATTTTGACTTCCAAATAATTGAGGGGAAGTTTTATTTCAACATCTCAAAAAATTTGTTCGTATGAAATTGGACTCGTTTTTTCCCTAAAAAATACTGGATTCACACATTATCTATCCGTATCTTTACGTTTTAGTTTTTGTTCAAAAAATCGAACAAGTTTCAAAAAAAACAGATCCAACACTATGAAGTATTTTACCAACCTATTGGCATTAGCCTTTACTATTCTTATTTGTACAACTGCACAGGCGAAGGAGAAATCTAACCCAAATTATATTTACACCATTCACATCGGCGCATTTGACAAAGCGCAATTGTCAGATTTTGATGGCATTCGAGACATTGGTTATGTGTATGCATTTCCATTGCGAGATGATTTGATGCAAGTATTTTTAGGAGGATATTCGAGTCGGAAAACGGCTCGGCAACTTTTGCCAGATGTGCATGAAAGCGGTTACCCTGATGCCTATGTGATGCGTCGAGCATTGGATGAAGGCGAAGAAATTGCGTCTGTTCAGATTGCTTTAATTAAGCCAGGAACTGATTTAGATTATGGAAAATATCTGCAAGCAGGCAAAATATATATTTCCCAAAATGATAATGCACTACGAGTATTAAGTGGTCAATACGAAACAGCAGAAGTTGCTCAAAAGCGAGCGAACCAACTCAAAAAAATGGGTTTTGCAGATGCGATGGTCAAAACAATAAATACTGTAGAGTTAATAAAATTGACTTCATTCGAAAGTGGAGGAGCAGTAGCTGATCCAATTGTGGAAGTGATCGAAACTTCAAAAGGTGCTGAACCAGAAGTACAAAAAGAAGCTAAAAGATTGCCTGATTCCTATGATCTTTTATTTAAAAAATCAAAAAACACTTCGAAAGGAATGGCTACTATTCCTACCGATGTTCCAGAAAGTTACGATAGAAAAACAGAACGAATCAAAGTTCCTGTAAAAAAAGAAGCAAAGGTTGAATTGCCAAAAATAAGAGTAAAAGTAAAACGAACTTCTGCCATCGAATTGCAAAAAGTATTAAAGGCGCAAGGTGTTTACAATAACGGATTGGATGGATATTATGGAAAAGGAACTGCCAAAGGATATGCTGATATTAAAAAAGCAAACTATCAAATTCGAAAGTATTTAGTGCTTTCTGAGAGGATGAATGAAGATGCGAGTAATAGTTTGAAATCAAGTCGTTTGCAGATGATTGTTAATGATTTATTGAGTGAACCAGCAGATGCAAATATATTGTTACAAGCAGAACGTTCGCCTTTGGCAAAAGTGTATCGAGCTTATATTTTATTTCAAGATGGAGGAAATACAAACGAGGTGAACCAATTGATGAATGCTGCGATCAAGCAATCTTTTAAAGGAAAGAAACTAAAAAATTCTCCTCCGTTTGATTATAATGCAACTTATGCTTATGATAATTTGGAGCAACTTTTAAAGCATTTAAGTTACATTCATTCGGTGTCACAAGATGCGGAAGTACCTTGTTGGGTTTTTTCTCAACATCCAATTGAAGCGGCGAATGCGTTTGCTTCAGGCGGTGACAATTTACGGATGCAGAATTGTGGTGGTGACTTCATGAGTTGGGAAGAGACTAAATTATTGAAAACGATTGCAGCGGATTTAGATCCTTCGATTAATACGGATAAAAATAAATTAGCAGCTTACACAAGCAAGCGAGCCAAGCTTTTTATTGCGCCGCAAAAAATGACTTCGGCAGAAGCAGCAGAAGTTTCGGTTTGGCATAAGACGCTTTGGACGCAGATGGAATCTTGGGGAGCTACTGATCCAATTCATGAGCAAAGAGTGACTGCTTTAAAAGTGGCTTACTTTCAATCACAGGTGAGAGTGGAGGATTATTTTATGAATAAAGGGTTTACTTACAAAGAGGCTAAACCGTTGGCGATGTGTGTTTTGCAGACGATAGTGGGGAAGCATTTTGTGAATTATATGAAAGGGTAGTTTTCCAACTCAAAGTCACCTTGTGAGTATTATTTCTAAAAAGAAGGTCTTGTAATTGTATTGTTACAAGACCTTCTTTTGTTTGACACTTGTAATGATATTTAAGTTAGTGGATATTACCACAAAAGCCAAATAAAAAACATCTTATAACAATATAATTACAAAATGTTCAATCATCCAGCAAGAGATATTTATTCTACTTCTTCATATACAACTCCGCATACCTCGCAATATATTTCCCTAAAATATCAAACTCTAAATTCACCACATCATCCGCTTTTAAATTCCGAAAATTAGTATGCTCAAAAGTATAAGGAATAATCGCAACTGAAAAAGTATCTTCCGTCGGATTCACCAAAGTTAAGCTCACACCATTTACACAAATCGAACCTTTGTCCACCAACAAATGCGCATTTTTTTTATCAAATCGAAAACTAAAATACCAACTACCTTCCACTTCTTTTACTTCGATACAAGTGGCAGTATCATCCACATGACCTTGCACGATATGTCCATCCAATCGACCATGTTGCACCATGGCTCTTTCGAGATTGATGGCATCACCCATTTTGAATTTCCCTAAATTAGTTCGACTCATAGTTTCCTCGATGGCAGTTACTTTATATTGAGCATCCGTTTGGTGAGTCACCGTTAGGCAAACACCATTGTGAGAAACACTTTGATCTATTTTTAACTCTTGAGCAATAGGAGAGGAGAAAGTGAAATGAATATTGCTTCCTTCTGTTTCGATATTTTCTACTTTGCCTTCGGCTTCGATGATTCCTGTAAACATGATTTTATTTTTTAGAGGACAAATGAGAGGTTGACGATTATTTAATGAACTTATGTAAGAAATTTCAATCTAAGATTTTATAAATTATTAATTTTAAACACAGTAATTACAAATTAGTTTTTTGCAAAAAAAAATACACGCCACAAAATAAAAAAAGGAGTGATGATTTTTTAAAAACCATCACTCCTTTTTTTTAGATCCATTTTGGGAGAAAAATTAATCATTAACAGTTAACCATTCACCGTTAACGAAGTAGTTCAATAAAACCATTTAAAATTTCTGGGTTTTCCGTCACACCCGAAACTCGGTTTTCAAAAACCCGACAAGTGTAATAATAAACTCCTTGAGCGACATCATTTCCTTTTAGGTTTTTTCCATCCCATCCCAAAGCAGGATCGGTAGTCGTGTAAACTAAATTTCCCCAAATATTAAATACATTAAACTCTACCCGCTCCACAAATCGATATGGATAAGGAATAAATAATTCATTTGAACCATCTCCATTCGGTGTAAATGCATTCGGTAAAATATAAACTGGACAATTATCAACACAAACAATATTGCTAAACGCACTTTCATTTTCGAAGGTGTCAATCGCAGTCACGGCATAGCAACCTGCAATTCCAAATTCAGAATTATGAGTCAAGGTGGTATCTGCTGAGTTGTCACTTGTATAAATCAATTGGAAATTCCCCATATTATTTGGTGGGGCATAATAGACATTATAATAAACCACATCGTCAGTTTCTTCGCAAATATTCATCGGATTTATCCAAATCAAATCATTTTCAAAAGCTTCCCCACTTATTATATCTCCCGCATTTTCACAGCCATTAGTTATCGTCAAGGAAGGCGGACAAGGTGGAATGGTATCTAATGGAATACCACATTCTCGCTGAGAATCATTAATCAAGATGGGTAAAATTCCTTCGATATTATACGAACCAAATCCTCTGATATAATAACAATATTCTACTCCATTAACTAGACCTTCATTGTCAATATACTCCTCCGTATTCGAAAATCCGATAGAGTCATATTGAGCAATTGGCTCCGTATTATTACCTCGATAAATGGTATAGGAAGAATTATCCCATGGCACATCCAAGTCCCAAGTCAAAATATTAGTTTCATCGGTAGAACCAATATTCAAGAAAGTGGAAGAAGCATCATTTGTAAAACCAAGGGACATCGTTCCTTCTACAAAGAAATCAATACGGTAAGTATATGCTTTGTTTTCAGTATCCAAACCGGTATCCACATAATTAGTATCTACAGCTTCATAAAAATTAGCGAAGGAAGGTGTCGTATGGATTAATGAAAATCCAGTATTAGTGATTCCTTCTGCTCGCCAAACTTCATATCGGTATGGTCCTTCATTTTGTATCGTATCTAAATCTTCTGGATTAGGAGTGGACCATTGGACAAATATTTCTCCATTAGTTGGATCGGTTATATTGACATCGACATTCGTAATCAGCGGAATATCTCGACTCAATTGAACGCAGACTTCTTCAGATGCTAAACTTTCTACAAAGTTGAAATTAAATCCACCGGCAGATGTTTGTGCAAAATCAGCAACAATTCGATAGCAATAATTTCGTCCTCTTTCTACATCAAAATCTGTAAAAACATATCGACCGCCTGACATATCAAATATCTTTTTTTCAATTAGAGTATATCCTTTTCCATCCAAACCTGGATCACAAGTATCAGGTGGAAAGGAATTACTCCCTAACTTTCGCCAAACAGAAAATCCTTTAAAATATTCATCTTCTACTACTTCACAGTCGTAAGGTTTTTCCCAACTCAAATCAATTTGCTCATCAACGGCTACTGCTTGAAGATCTTCAGGTGGAGGACCAACTACTTTTATTCGAACCGTTTTGAGGGTAGATAAACCTGCGGAATCTGAACCTAGAATATAATTGTCCGTTGCTTTAAAAACCACGGAATAAAATTGATCAGAAATATGTTCACAGGTCGTTTGCCAAGTAAAAGTACGAACTACGGGAGGATCCTCAAATGCATTAGAACTAGGTGAAAACTGAGCAGGACTAGGACTAATTACTAGTGGTCCGCCCAATGCTGTTAATCTAACTTTTTGTCCAATATCAGGATCTGTGGCAATTACTTCAAAGTCAATTAATGTACCTGCTACTACACAAAGTTCCTCTATCGTCTCAATCACAGGAGGTTCGTTATCGCAGTCCAAAACAGTTATTTGCATATCTCGAATCATGGTATCTAGCGGAACACCATTTCGCCATTCGATAATATAAATGGCTACATTATACTCGCCAGGTAGTTGGGGAGAATTCCAAATTAAATCTCCAGTAACTGAGTTGATAGATAGAATATTATCAGGATCATTTGGGGAAGGAATAATATCTGGATAACTATAATTAGGAACCAGCGTACTTACCGATTGCAAAGGCTCCGTCAATTTATAAGAAAGACTATCTCCATCTTGATCAAAGGCATTTGGATTATGAATAAATGGTTGACCAACACATGCAATGTCAATAGGAGGTTGATATAAAATGGGTGAATTGTTAAAACCATTAAATTGTGGGTTGAAAATGGTGATCGTCGTTTCGAGATGAAAAGGAACGTTATCCGAACTTGGCGGATTGACATTTAATATACCACCATTTCGATTCGGGTCAGTCATACTGATTACATAATGTCCAATCGCAGGGAAAGTGTGAGTAGCAATGTATAGATTCTTTTGAATATCATTTCCTAAAGGATCACCATCTCCATTACTTCTTTGCACCCATTCACAAACTAGCACGTCATTACTTTCCCAACCCCAACAAATTTCTAAACTATCTCTATCTGCCGGGATACTACTGGCTTTGGTGTAAGTAGTGATAGTAGCTGTGATCGAAAGAAAATTAGAAGTATCCGTCACATAGGTAATTTCACCTGCCCGATTATGAGTAGCTTCTACCGAACCTGCGGAAAAAATAGCTAATAAAAGAATGGAAAAACGTAAAAGCTTCATCATATCAAAGTGAGATTTTGTTCAATTTAGGAAGTTTTCATCTATTCAGGGAAAATTTATAAAATAATTTAAAGTCATTTAAAAGAGTAGTAAGAAAATAACGAAAAATTGTACTCAATATTCTATGTAATAATACGCTTGAGCGTGTAATATGTTTTGGAAAAAAAAGTAAGAGAGTTCAATCGTAATGACGTTTTTTTATTGGGAAAGAGTTGCTGAGTTCCATCACTTTTTCCTTTTCATTAATAGAAAAATAAAGAACAAATGATAAAAAATTGTACTTTTGCGCTTCGAAAAAAATCTAGCCTAAACAGAATATGAATATAGAAGTATTGACCTATGCTGGTCTTTTTATTGGAAGTCTTGCTGTCTTATTGAAAGCATCGGATTGGTTGATTGATTCAGCAGAAGAGATTGGGTTGTCATTTGGAATTTCTCCATATATTATAGGTGTGACGATTATTGCATTTGGTACTTCATTGCCTGAGCTAGCAACTTCTGTGGCGAGTGTTCTTGCAGGCGAGTCAGAAATTGTAATTGGAAATGTAATTGGATCGAATATTACCAACATTGCTTTGGTTTTAGGCTTGGTAGCCATTTATGTAAAAGAAATAAAACTAGAAACGGATATTTGGAAATTAGATATGCCTTTTCTTTGGTTTACAGCATTCTTTGTTTGGTTTATTTTACAAGATCAGCAGGTATCTTATTTTGAAGCAGGATTACTTTTGATCGCACTTGTGGTGTTTTTAGTTTTCTCCTTCAAATCAGATGATGATGAGGAAAAAGAAATACATCCAAAAGCTGCGGTGAAAAGTTATATTTTGATGATTGTCGGAGCAGCACTTGTTTGGTTGGGTGCAAAATATACCGTTGTATCTATTCAAGAATTATCCAGCATTGCAGGAATAGGTTCAGGAGTAATTGCATTATCAGCAGTAGCACTTGGAACTTCATTGCCAGAAGTAATTGTAAGTTTGAATGCTGCAAAAAAAGGAAAAACAGGAATTGCAATTGGAAATGTTTTAGGTTCTAATATATTTAATACACTTGCCGTTGTTGGAATTCCAGCCTTTATTGGTGACTTAGTAATCAATCCTGAAATCTTATCTTTTAGTTTGCCATTGATGTTAGTGATGACGATTCTTTTTGGAGTGATGTGTTTTTCTCGAAGCATTTCCAGATGGGAAGGATTTATTTTGATCATATTTTATGTATATTTTTTAGTGGAGTTATTTACATAGGAAGAAATTTTAAATTTGCTTTTAACTATTCTTGAGTCGAATTTTATTTCCTGTAAGTATGTTGTTGCGTTACTAATCTTTGGTAAAGTAGAAATTATGTGACTTTTTTAACTTTTAATTGTCCAAATTATTGGAATTACATTTTTAATTTCTCACTTTAGAGTTAGCCATACAATTCCAAATGAAAATAGAGAGAAAACATTTTTATTAAACACAAACATTTACTCATTATGTTAATTTTGTACATTGCAACTGGCGCATTTATCTTAGGAGGAGCATTAATTACTTTCTCCAACTTGCTTTCACAGAGAGGCAGAAAATGGTAAAAATTGTCAGCCTAAATTTCTCAATACAAATTATTTTTCCCTAACATTTCCCATCATATATCATACGAAAATGACTTTTTAAGAAAAAGTCATTTTATAAACAATTAGATTTTACATCCTTATTTAAGCTTTATTGTTTATACATTACTTGTATAACTCCTTCCCTTCTTTTGTATTTCCTTTTGTGTAATTGATTACTCTGTTGCAGTTACTCAAGCAGATATATTTTGAAAAACGAAAAGGCAAAATCTTATTTTTTTAAATACAATTTTTTAATTCGAACCATCGGTCCAGGACACATTGCTCGATGGCAATTCATACAGCTTTCTACTAAGCCTTGAAATAAAATTGCGGTGTCTTCTTCCGAACTCACTTTTAATTGTTCCAACATATTGAGATAAGCATCAGCATATAATTTATATTTTTTGCTTGCAGCTTTCTCAGGTTCAGTTGCTTGAGCAGTATGTATTTTTTCAAATTTAGCGAGTACTTCGAGTTTATCTCCTTGTTCAATCTGCTTTTTCATTCGCATTCCATCATCAAACATATCTCGCATCAGTAGAGCTAATTCACTATCGCCATTTGGATTTGGTTGGATAGGAGGAAGACCTGATTTGGATGAGTCAATATCAGAACAAGCCAATACAAGTAGCATAAAAAACAAGGTTAAAAATGTGAAATGTATTTTCATATGAGGTAGTCAAAGAGGTTTAATCAAAAAAGAAAAATTATTGATGTAAGGAATGGTCAAACAATAACTTATAACACTTTGACTTCTTCTTTTAACCTAACTCTTCGTTATGAAAACAGTTACATATCTAGATATGCGCCTGTTTCGATGTCTCGATTTAGCTCAAAATAATCGCCAAACTGTTATAAGTTATTATTTGACCATTCCTAAAGATAATCAAGCTTATTTTTTTAAGGCAAACGCATCAAAATATTTTGAGTTATCAAGGCACAGAGTGCCGACATTATTTTGATGCTTATCCTAATTTTTTTTGAATAAAAAAACCGGAATTATTTAAGGACAGTTCAACAGTAAGTTTCACTCCTTCCATTTTGAAAAAAAAATCACCCCGAACTTCCAATCTGAAAATTCGGGATGATTCATATTCTTTGAGTAAAGAATATGAATTTTCTAATTCAAAACTTCTTCCTTCTCTTTCAAAGTTTCAAAACGAAACCCTTGTTTTGAAAAATGCTCCAAAACTTTTGGCAACACATATTCCAATTTATCTTTCGCTTTTAAGCTATCGTGGAAAACAATGATGGAACCCGTTTTTGTATTATTAATAACATTTTCCAAACATTTTTCCTTCGTGATTTCTGGATCAAAATCCCCACTCAACACATCCCACATTACAATCTGATAATGACGTTGCAAAAATTGAGCTTGCTTCGGCAACATCCTCCCGTATGGGGGACGGAACAAAGATGATTTTACCAAGTGAGCACAATTTCGAATATTATGAAAATAAGGAATGTTATCAGTTCCCCAACCGTTGAGATGATTAAAGGTGTGATTGCCAACGGTGTGCCCTGATTTGACTACTTGCTCAAAAACGGGCGTATGTTTTTTTACATTTTCGCCCACACAAAAAAAGGTGGCTTTGGCTTGGTACTTTTTTAATTGATTGAGCACCCAAGGAGTAACCTCAGGAATTGGACCATCATCAAAAGTTAGATAAATTACTTTTTCCTCGGTTGGAATTCTCCAAGTGAAATTGGGAAAAAGGTTTTGGATAAGTTGTGGTGTTTTAACTAAATACATAATTCTATTAGGTGTTAATTTAAGGTGTTAAGTTTTTCTGTTCAAAATATAATGGCGAAACTTGTTTGAGAAATTTGCTGTTGTGAATTACGATTGGCAGGTGAGTTATTACTTGATAATAAAAAAAATAAAAAAGGTGAACATACCTACATCCACATTTTATTTATCTTTGCAGAAATTTTTTCAAAGAGGCAATAGTAAGACTTAAATCAAAACAAAAATATAACGTTTGGCAACAGACGTTTGTTGCCAAAAATAAAATTCTAAAATTCGATTTTTTTTAAAATATAAAAACTCAATTCAATGACAAAAATGAGGGTAAGATTTGCACCAAGTCCAACTGGGGCTTTACATATTGGAGGAGTCCGAACAGCACTCTATGATTATTTATTAGCCAAAAAACATGGCGGCACATTCGTACTTCGGATCGAAGATACGGATCAAAAAAGATATGTGGAAGGTGCGGAAGATTATATTGTGAATGCGCTGAAATGGTGTGGAATAGAACCTGACGAAGGTCCTGAAATCGGAGGTGATTTTGGGCCTTATCGACAGTCGGAACGAAAAGACATTTACCAAAAATACATGCAGCAATTATTGGATAATGGGCATGCTTATTATGCTTTTGATACTGCGGAAGAATTAGATGCGATGCGGGAAAAAGTAAAGAGAGAAGGGAAGCATTCATTTCAATATGACGCAAGTACTCGGATGACAATGAGGAACAGTTTGAGTCTGTCAGAAGCAGATGTAAAAGCATTGTTAGAAAATGAAATACCTTATACGATTCGGTTTAAGATGCCTGAGAATCAAGCAGTTACGGTGAATGATTTGATTCGAGAGGAAGTTACTTTTCAGACGAATGAGTTGGATGATAAAGTATTAATGAAAAGTGGGGGATTGCCAACTTATCATTTGGCGAATATTGTCGATGACCATTTGATGGAAATTACGCATGTGATTCGAGGAGAAGAATGGTTGCCGAGTACGGGACTTCATGTGATGATGTATCGATGTTTTGGTTGGGAAGATTCGATGCCAAAATTTGCACATTTACCCTTGATTCTGAAACCAGCTCCAAGCACCTATGTGACCAAAAAAACGAAGGGTGAATTCACAGAAAATTTTGCGACTGAATTTATGAAATCAGCAGACCCAGAAATGAGTTTGGAAGAGGTGAAAAAAATCGTGGCGCAAGTTTTTAGTAATCCAAAAGATATTCAAAACCAATTGAAGATTGGAAAGAATGATGATGGGAAAAAGAAAGCGGTGAAAACATTTTTGAAAAATGCAATGTATGGAAAATTGAGCAAGCGAGATGGTGATCGATTAGGATTTCCAGTTTTTCCACTTTCTTGGGAAGGTAAATCTGAGGCTGATTCTTTTGTTGGATTTAAGGAAATTGGATTTGATGCAAAAGCGGTGAACAACTTTTTAGTTTTCCTTGGTTGGAATCCAGGAACGGAGCAAGAAATGTTTTCGATGAGAGAAATGATTGATGCATTTTCATTGGAAAGGGTAGGGAAGTCAGGAGCTAAATTTGATTATGAAAAAGCACGTTGGTTCAATCAGCAATATTTGATGAATAAGGATGATGAAAAAATTGCAGAGGAATTGCGTGTTTTATTATCAGAAAAAGGGTTTGGAGCAAACCTAGCATTTTTGAAAAAAGTAGCGGCTATGATGAAGGAGCGAGTTCATTTTATCCCTGAAATTTTGGAATCAGGATATTATCTTTTTGAGCCAATAAAATCTTATGATGATAAAACGATTCAAAAAAGATGGAAACCAGAAAGTCGAGAAAAAATGAATTTACTCGCTAGTACTATAAAAGGTATCATGTCATTTGATGCGACTACGATTGAGTCGTCGGTGAAACAATTTATGGAAGAGCAAGAATTAGGTTTTGGAGAGGTGTTGCCGATTTTGAGATTAGCAGTTTCTGGAACAACAATGGGCCCATCAGTTTTCGATATTATGGCATTGTTGGGACATCAAGAAACATCTGATCGCATGGTAGATAGTTATAAATATTTTGATGAAGTGATTCTGAATGAAGCTTGAGAAACGGTTCAACAATAAATCACGATTCTTAGCTGCTACTTTTGTCCCTACTTTTTACTTTTCATACGGACACGTGAAATCAATCATTAATCCAAATAAACTCGTGCTTTCCAAAGTAAAAACTAGAAACAAAATTAGCTAACCCAAGAATCATGATTTATTAATGTACCGTTCCTAAAATGGTTTATTTTTTTTATTAGAAAGTTTGATTCATATTTCCTTGTGAAATTTTTCGAAGAGTTGGTCTATAAAATTATGCTTATCGAAGAAGAATTGATTTAATTGTAATGTATTTTTCCAAGTAAATATTTTTTTAAATCAACTAAACAAAAAAATTATGAGTGATCACATTTTAGATGAAGATTATAACCAATTAGATTCAGACCACCGACATTATAGATACGCTGGTTTTTGGACAAGAGTTGGAGCTGCTATCATAGATGGACTAGTATTACTTCCTTTATCAGGTTTGTCTTTTTATATCTTATTAAGTATGAAAAGTTTACCTTTAATGATTGTCGTTAGTCTAATCTATACAGTTTACAAACCTTTGATGGAATATCAATATGGGGCAACTTTGGGTAAGATGGCTGTTGGGGTTAAAGTAATCAATGAAGATGGTGGAATGCTAACTCCGAATCAAGCTATTATTCGTTATTCGCCATGGTTGATTGGCAGCATTGTCAATATTTTATTTATGGTAGAATTATTTAGCCTTGGGGCTTTTGGAGAAGTGGAAGGATTTATGGAATATTCGATGTTTGTTCAGCAACAAAGTTCTATCTTAAGTACATTGAGTAGTGTTGCAAGTCTCTTACTTTTAGTATCAGTATTGGCACTTTTGTTTAATAAGCAAAAACAAGCACTTCATGATAAAATGGCAAAAACTTATTGTATTCATAAAAACTAAAATAAACAGTTATGCCTAAGAAAAAGCCGCAAAAAGGAAAACCTGAAGTTCATGATGATTTGAAAGGTTTTGATATTAAAATTAATGAATTTGGAGAAATTGTCTCCAACGTGAAAGTGGATAAGTTGAATGAATTCTTGGATGAAAATGTGGAAGACAAAAAATTTGCAGATCGAGAAAATCCTGTGGACAGTACTGATGGTCTGGAAGAAGAATAAATTTTTTTAACAAAAAATACATAATAATATTTGTTGAAGTGCCTATATTTTTAATATAGGCACTTTTTTTGTTATATGTTAAATGTCGATTTCTGAGCAAAAAAGGTGAAAAAGATAGTTAAATAAAAAATTACTATGTCACTTTTTCATATCTTTGGTCTTTATAAAAACCACGAGAAATGCTTGCTTTGGATCAATTTACAAGAATGATAAATTAAGTCAAGTATTTTGTGTGATTCGTTTTTATAAAAAAAATGTATCCCAGGAACTTGAGAATTCCCAGTTACCGCTCTAAATAATTCCCCCCAGAATTTAGCGAAAGCTATATAATTGGGAGAATATTAGAGAACATTTACAAACACTTTTTGCAAAATATTTTTAATTAAATATTTTGTTAAGCCGGTTAAATAACTGAGTTTACTCTTTCTCCAGACTTCAAAATAGAACCTCTGTACATCACATCTTAAGAGGTTATCTGGTTTCCTTGGTATGCTATTCTGTATACTTTATCACACGAAAATAACAATCGCCATTCATGTGCTTTAAAACGTAGGTTTTAAGGTTTCACTTGAATATCACAAATAGATGTTTAGGCATTTATTTAGTTAAATAAGATTTTAATAAAAACATTTATAAATAATTTTATCCTAAATCTTTTTCATAAAGTTTAAAATATGGAGAACAGAATACTCACTATGAAACAAGCGTTAACAGCGTTTTTCACCCTTTTGCTATTTGCCCAAGTAGGGTGGTCGCAAAATGAATTTATTTTTACCTACACAGGCCCTGATACTATTTTTGTAGATAGTGGTTGTGAAGGAATTGCAGATTGGGGGCATCCTAGTTCTGTAACGATTACTTCCAATGTTCCAGGGATGACCTGTACGGTAACATCTGAAATTTTTTCCATTATGGATAATAATGGAAATTCCTATCCAAATAATGTTGTTCCACCAGCAAGTACATTTACTGCGGGCAATTCTGTTATGGTATTATACCAAGCAATGGATGATTGTGGGAATAGTGGATTTTTTGGATTTACTATAGATTTTGTAGATAATTTACCTCCAGTAATTGATGCAGCATCTGTGCCTGCTGATGTTACCGTTTCATGTGGAGTTCCTGCTGCACCTTTAGTAAATGCTACAGATAATTGTGGTGGAACATTTCCTACGATGGTAGTTGATAATCCATCTACCATTGATTATTGTATAGGAGGATCTATTTTTAGAACATTTACAGCAACTGACGGAGATGGAAATATTTCCACCGCTACTCAAAATATTACAGTTACTCCAAATGCAGGGCCATCTATTTCGCCAGCATTTTTATCAACGATTGCAGATGTGACGGTTTCATGTTCATCTATTCCAACAGCTCCAACTTTAACGGATGCTGATATTATGGATGATTGTACCGCTCCTATAAATGTTACCATTTTGAACAATGGATTGGAATCTACTTCTGCAGGAGTTGATTGCCCAACTACTTTGGTGATTACTCGAACATGGACATTGGAAGATGATTGTGGTTTAACTTTCAATCATACTCAAACAATTAATGTACAAGATAATGCTGCTCCAGTTATTACTCCTCCTGCAACGACAAGTGTAACGATTCAATGTACAGGAGTACCTTCTGATCCTGAAACTCAAATCTTAAATTATGAAAGTAATTTTACTGTAACTGATAATTGTGGTACAGTAGTTTGGAACAATGATTATACAGGATTGACTGGAGGAACGTGTGCAGGAACAGGAATGGCTGCAGTTACTTATACTGCTACTGATGGATGTAATAATTCAAGTGTAACTATCAACTTTACGGTGCTAGATTCTAATCCTCCAAATATTACAGATGGAGCTCAAGATATACAAGTAATTTGTGATGGAAATGGAAATGTAGCAGATTTAACAACTTGGTTAAATGCTGATGGGAATTCTATTGCAATGGATGCATGCTCTCCAAATAGTTTAATTGTAAAAAGTGTAGCGGTTACTTCTGATTTAACGACAGATGATCCATTTGTAGCTTTGAATAATGCAATCGCTACAGGCTGTGCTAGTTTTTTCGTTGCAACGATAACGGTACAATTTACTTATATGGATGATTGTGGAAATATGTCAACTACGGATGCAGATTTTTCAATTGTTGATAATGTAGGCCCAACCATTAATATTGCTGCATCAAATACAACAGTAGAATGTGACGGGATGGGTAATATGACAGATTTTAACAATTGGTTGAATGCCAATGGAAATGCTACTGGTAGTGATGTTTGTAGTGGTACAGCAGTAACATGGAGAACGGATCCAGCGATGCCTACGATTACTAATACTTGTGGAAATGAAGGTTTTGCAACAGTAGATTTTTATGTAAGCGATGGTTGTGGAAATGAAAACCCAACTCCTACTACTGCAACTTTTACCATAGAAGATAATACCATTCCTATTTGGACAGTAAATCCTACACCTTTAACTATAGAGTGTGATGGAACGACTGATCCAAGTGGACAAATTGCAACTTGGTTAGGAAATAACGGAAATGGAAGTGCTACCGATGGATGTAATCCAGGCTTGGTAACTTATTCAAATAATTATACCTCAATTTCAAATGGCTGCGGAGCGTCAGGATCAGTCAATGTAATGTTTACTGCTAATGATAATTGTGGAAATTCTGAAACTCGAACTGCAACCTTAACAGTAGAAGATACGACTCCTCCAAATTGGACAGTTAATCCTATGGATTTAATTGTTGAATGTAATGGAACAACTGACCCAGGCGGACAAATTACAAATTGGTTAAACAATGTTGGAAATGGTGGAGCTGCTGATGATAATTGTGGCGGTGCAGTTTCTAATTTTACGAATAATTATGCTGGCTTGTCAGATGGATGTGGAGCAACAGGAACTGCGACAGTTACTTTTACTGCCATTGATGCATGTGGTTTATCTTCAAATCGAACTGCGACAGTTACGATTGAAGATAATAATGCACCAACATTTCCTACACCTGCTCAACCATTAAATGTAGAATGCGATGTGAATACGACTACTGCGATTAATGCATGGTTGGCTGCGAATGGAAATGCCGTAGCAGCTGAAGCATGTGGAACAGTAACTTGGTCTCATAATTATACTGGGTACTCAACAGTTTGTCCAGGAGCAGGAACTGCAACAGTAACATTTATAGCTACTGATGAATGTGGGTTGTCTGCTTCTACTACTGCAACAATTTCTGTTTCGGATACTCAGAATCCTACTTTTACCACTCCACCTTCTAGTATGGAAGTACAATGTTCAGGAAGTGTAACAGCAGCCTATACAGCATGGTTGGATTCGCATGGAGGAGGAATGGCTACTGATGCTTGTTCAAATATTGATAACTCGACTACTTCAACAAATTGGAGTTATGTAGAAAATAGTTTTACGCCAAATTGTCCAAATACAGGAATTTATAATGTAACATTTACAGTTGCAGATGATTGTGGATTGACACAATCACTTACCGTTAACTTTACCATTATTGATCTTATTTCACCAACTATTTTCCCAACTTCAACAAGTATGACTGAATCATGTGGAGGAGGAGATGACCAAGCGAATTTGGAAGCATGGATAGACAGTCAAGGAGGTGCAATTGCTGATGATGGATGTTCGAATGAAACTTGGTTGGATTTTGATTTTGTGACCAATGATGTTTTTCCAGTAATGGGAACAGTAGCATTTGGAAATAATGCAAATTACCCTCAAGTAACGGCAAACAAATGTGACTGGTCAGTTCAAGTAACTTTTAGAGTGACAGATGAATGTAACAATACATCTACAACTACTTCAAGTTTTTCAGTTCAAGATAATACTGATCCGATTCTTTCTGCTATTCCAGCAGATATAACAGTTGATTGTCAAGCACCTGCTCCAATTCTGCCAACGGCAACTGATAATTGTGATGCAATGGTAAATATTGTTTTAGTTGCTGACACGGTTTCTACTTGTGCCAATAGTTATGTACTAACTCGAACTTGGACAGCAACGGATGATTGTGGCAACACAGATTCAGGTGTTCGAGTAATTACAGTTGAGGATAATACTGCACCAATGGTAACTGCTCCTGCAGATGTAACAGTTGAATGTGATATGGTGCCTGCAGTAGGAACACCAATAGTAAATGATATGTGTGATATGAATCCAGCGATTGTTTTCACCACGAATACAGTTCCAGGATCATGTGTCAATGAATACGTAACTACCCGAACTTGGACAGTAACTGATGCCTGTGGAAATGTTGCATCGGACGAACAAGTGATTACCGTACAAGACAATACAATACCAACAATCTCGGGAACATTGCCACCTAATATTACGGTAGAGTGTGATGCAATTCCTGCACCACCAGTAGCAGGTACTGACATTACTGGCGCTGATAATTGTGGATTAGCAGCTTTTGATTATTTACAAGTTTCAACACAAGGAAATGATACAGACTTATGTAGTTTTTATAATTATACCTTGACTCGAAGTTGGACGGCTACTGATGAATGTGGAAATACAAGTGCTCACACTCAAATAATTACAGTTGAAGATAATAATACACCTTCATTTACAAGACCAGTTAACCTAACCGTTAATTGTGAAGATGTAAATAATTTTGCGGTAACAGGTCAACCAACAAATGTTTCTGATGGATGTGATAATGATCCTGAAGTCACTTCTGTAGATAACATTACTATTCCAGGAGTATGTCCTCAAACTTATACTTTAGAAAGAACTTGGACGGTAACTGATGCTTGTGGAAATTCATTTTCGGATGTACAAACTATTTTTGTACAAGATATAACTAATCCTGTTTTTGGAAATACGCCTCAAAATATGACCATGGCGTGTACTGATAATATGTCTGCCGATGCAGCTTATGCTAACTGGATCGCAACTAATGCAAGTGGAACGGCAACTGATAATTGTGGAACTATTACCTGGTATGCTTTAGAGCCAGGTTCTTATGATATTAATAATGAGACGACATTTACTACTGCGCCAGATGGTTTGGATGCAGCAACTTGTCCTTCAGCAACAATGGGAATTCATCGAACAGATGATGTTTCATTTGTTGCAGTTGACCAATGTGGAAATGCAATTGATCAAACAGTCACATTTACCGTAACTGATAATACAGCTCCAGTATTTGCAGCTTGTCCTGTGGATGTTACATTTGATAATGACCCAGGAGTTTGTGGAGTCAATTCCGTATTGAACCCACCATTGATTACTGACGAATGTGCAAGTAGTACTGCAAATGTAAATGTAACAGTAACCGAACCTTTCGTCTCACCAAATATGGGCGACGATCAAACGATTGTAAATCCAATTACGTTGGATATTGGTCCATTGCCAGCTAACCCAGCCGTAGCAACTGATCCAATAACATTAACTATTGATTTAGCTAATTACGATGGAGAAGATCCAGGAGAGTTTTTTAGTATATTAGGAGAAGATGGAACCAACCTTGGTCAAACAGATTTTTCTGCTACGCAATGTGGAAATTCTACCACAGCAATAACTCTTTCTGCCAGTCAAGTAAATGCTTGGGCATCTGGAGATGGATTTTTGACCATAACTTTGTTGCCAAATGTTACAGTTAATCCAATTTTTGCAATTAATGATATTTGCCCAATTGGTGGCGGTGGATCAACTGCTACAGCAAATATTAATTACTCGACAGTTACTCCAAATGGATTGACTTATGAATACAGCATTGACAATGGTTCAAGAGTTCAAGTAACTCCGGGAACTACAGTTCCTTACACATTTGATATAGGAACTACTTTGGTTACTTATTTCGCAACTGATTGTGCCGGTAATGAATCTTCTTGCAGTTACAATGTAACGGTGAATGATACTGAGTTACCAACGATGTCTTGTCCTTCTGATATGACTGTTTCACTTCCTGCGAGTGCAGATTGTATGGTAGGAGCTGCGGTAGATTTAGTTCCACCAACTAATATTTTTGATAATTGTGGTTTCCAAAATGTGTACTCACAAGTACAACCACAAACATTTAATCAATCATTACTAACTTTCTCTTACAATCCAAATTACTTGGATTATGTAGCAGATGATAAATCATTTTCATTCTTTGGAACGGGTGCAAATGCAGTCAATGGAAATGTAACATTTACAGTAAGAGTAGAAGGAGATGTGGAAGACCCTGATGAGTATTTTGAGATATATGGAGAAAATGGAAGTTTGATTGGAACGACTCAAGCAGGTCAACCTAATGTAAATGTAACTGCTGGATCTTGTCCAACACTTTCAGTAAGTGTTACCACTATATCCGTACCCGTTGGAATATTTAATGCTTGGGCAGTAGATGGTCAAGTTGCGATCAATGCAGTTTCAAATAGTGCATTTCCACCTCCTCCAGGAGTTACGGGAGATGGGATTAGTCCAGCATGTATTCTTCTGCCTAATGGAACACCTAATGGAACACCTGATGGGTCAAGTAATATGACCATAGTTTTAGATTATACTTCAGTCGCACCAACTTATTTTGCGACAGGTGCAACTACTATTGGAAATAGTATTTTCCCTGTGCCTCTAGTGCCAGTTACTCATAACTTAAATGTTGGAGTGACTACCGTTACTTACCAAATTGAAGATGTCAATGGAAATGTAAATACTTGTACTTATGATATTACAGTTGAAGATAATATTGTTCCTTCTGCTATTTGTCAAGGAACTACAATTTTTGTAAATCCTGACGGAGGTGTTTACACACTTGATCCGACGGAAGTAGATAATGGAAGTTCTGATAATTGTGGTATCGCAAGTATGACCGTTTTTCCAAATACATTTAATTGTTCAGATGTAGGAAGTACTGTTAATGTAACTTTACAAGTAACTGATAATTCTGGCAACACTTCTTCTTGTGTGGCTGCGGTAAATGTTCAGACAATTGAATTTTTCCCAACATTCTCTATAGGGGTATGTGGAAATACAGATTTGAATTTATTTGCAAATGCACCTGCGGGAATGTACTCTTTCAGTTGGACAGGGCCAAATGGTTTTGTTTCATTTGACGAAAACCCAGTTATTCCAAATGCAGATCCTGCATACTCTGGAACTTTCGTAGTAACGATTACAGGACAGAGTGGATGTCAAGCAACTGGAGCAGTTACTTTGACGATTAACTCTGCTGCCAATACTCCGATTGCAACTATTACAGATAATAATATTTGTACAATAGATGATATAGTAATTGAAACTCAATCGTACTCAGGTACGATGGTTACTTATAGTTGGTATGAAGGAGTTTCTCCAACAGGAACTTTGCTTGGGACGACTCAAGTGCCAAGTTATACTATTCCAAATCCAGCAGCAGGAACATACTCTTATTATGTAATTGTTGATGTAGATGCTTGTCAAACTAATCCTTCTGGTGCAGTAAGTGTAACGGTAAGTGAAAGCCCTGTGATTACCACAGTTACCAATACCGCAATTGATTGTGCTACAGGTGATGAAGATATGATCTTGACTCCAACGGTTACACCATCAAGTGCAAACTATCTTTATGAATGGGTTGGGCCTAACGGATTTTTCTCTACTTCGATGAATCCAACTTTGCCTGATGTAAGTTCTGCTGATAATGGTTCATATACTTTAGTGGTAACAAACGGGCCTGGTGGATGTCAATCTAATCCTTATACACATGTGATAAGTGTAGATGATTTACCAGCAACTCCAATTATTACCTCATTAGATAATCAACTTTGCGAAGGTGATTTATTACAATTACAATTAGTCAATAATCCATACGTAGGTGCAAATGTTACTTTCGATTGGACTTTGCCAAATGTAACTAATGTAACCACTTCAGTTGCATCCTTGACAATCAATAATACTACTGTAAATGATGCTGGAAATTACTCCGTATCGGTTACAGTTGATGGATGTACTTCTGATGTGTCAGGAATGTTTGCAGTAAATGTGAGTAGCATTCCAGCAGCACCAGTTGCCACTTACAATGGCCCAGTATGTGAAGGAACGACATTACAATTAATGACTGATTTTGTTCCAGGAGCATCTTACTTTTGGACAGGACCGAATAACTTTAACTCTACGGTTCAGAATCCATTAGTTTTCCCAGCAGATCAAACTGATGAAGGAACCTATTTTGTTTCTATCGTAGTAAATGGTTGTCCATCGGCTTCGTCAGTACCTCTTTTAGTAGAAGTGAATGATGCACCAGTAGCAGTACTTGCGATGAATAATGGGCCAATCTGCTTGGGTGATCCAAATGCAACTTTAGAACTTTCAGTTACAAGTGCCTCTGCAATTGCGGGAGCAACATATACTTGGTTCCAAGCGTCAACGAATACAATTGTAGGTGGACCAACCACTTCATTGACGACGACTGTTTCTGATTTGACTCCATTCTCTACAGGTGCGAATGATTTCTATGTCGTAGCAAGTGTAAATGGATGTCCATCAACGGCTTCCGTTCCAACAACGGTAATCTTTGATAACATTCCTACGAATGGAGCTTTCGCAGGAAATGACATTTTCGTTTGTGATAATAACTCTGTCGTCTTAAATGCTCAAGCACCAACAGTTGGTACTGGACAATGGACACAGACAAGTGGTTCAACAGTTGTCATTGCAAATCCAAATCAACCAACTACTTCGATTGTCGGCTTAAATTCTGGACAATCTTATACATTCGCTTGGACACTTTCTAATGGATCATGTGTCAATTATGCAACAGACGAAGTAATGGTAACTATTGATATTGCCGTTGCAACTGCTGATGCAGGAACTGATTTCCAATTATGTAATGAAACTACAGCTAGTCTTAATGCAACTCCAATTACAGGAGGGATTACAGGAACTTGGACACAACCTTCTTCTCAAGCATTGCTTGGTGTTATGATTGTAAATCCAAATGATCCGAATACTCAGGTCACAGGTTTGATGGCTGGAAATAGTTTCCAATTCATCTGGACATTAAGCAACGCAGGTTGTGGAGATTTCTCTTCTGACATTGTTGTCGTTACCAATGCAAGTACCGTTGGCATTGATGCCTTCGCAGGAAATGATATTAACTTGTGTGGAGATGAGGATACTCCTCTAGCAGCAGCTTCTGCTCCAGTTGGTTCTACAGGAACTTGGACAACAACAAGTACGGCAACGATTGTTGCGCCATCTCAACCAAATACATTTGTAACTGATCTACAGCCAGGAGCAAATACATTTACTTGGACATTGAGCAATGCTATATGTGGAGAGTTTTCTTCTGACGAGGTAACGGTTATTTACCAACCAACACCTATCGCTAATGATGACGCTTACAATATTGCATATAATGGTTCACTCGATTTAGATATTTTAGCCAATGATGATATCATCAGCGGATACACGATTACCTACACTAATCCAGCGAATGGAACGATTACGGAAGATAACGGAGTTTTCTCTTACACATCTAATTTAGTTTATGTTGGAGCAGATGAATTTATTTATGAAATCTGTAGCGACATTTGTCCTGATGAATGTTCTACAGCTACTGTAACCTTGACTATTGGAGGAGATGCTACTTGTGAAATACCAACGATCTTTTCTCCAAATAATGATGGCATCAATGATGAATTCATCGTACCATGTTTGAGTACTAGCAATTTCCCTAATAACATTGTATCAATTTTCAATCAATGGGGAGATGAAGTATTCCGACAGGATCAATACCAGAATAACTGGCAAGGAACTTACAAAGGGGAAGACCTTCCTACAGGTACTTACTTCTGGGTAGTTGACCTTGGAGATGGAACTACTCCAACATCTGGATTCTTAGTATTAGAGAGATAAAGTTCTTAAATCAAATAAATGTTTAACGCATCCTTTTCCAAAAGCAATAGAGGAAAAGGATGCGGATAAACTATTTTTTATAAAAAAATGAATAATGTAAGTACGTTGTTATAAAACTTAAAAACAACAGTTTGCATTTTTATTAAAGCTAAATAAAAAGTAATGAGAAAAATTTTATTTACAGTCATTTGCGCTCTTCTTACGATGACTAGTTTTGCACAACAAGAGCAACAGTACACACAATTTATGTACAATAAATTGGCGTACAATCCAGGTTATGCTGGAAGTCATGAGACAGCATGTATAACTGGAATTATTCGAAGCCAATGGTTAGGATTAGAAGGTGCACCCAATACTCAAATTTTGAGTTTTAATATGCCCATCCTAAATCAACGAGTCGGAATCGGTGCAAACTTGACTCGCCACACTATTGGTATTTCCCAAAAATTAACTTTGGATGGAGTTTACTCTTATCGAATTCGATTGGCAACTGGAACCTTAGGTTTAGGAGTTCAAGCTTCTGTTCGGTACTTCAACAATGACTTTGCAGATTCTAGATTAGTTTCTACCGTACCGATTGCATTAGATAATTCTATTCCTTCAGGTGCTCGAAGTAAGTATGTTCCTAACTTTGGAGCAGGTGCTTATTTTAGCAATGAACGATTTTATATCGGCGCATCTATTCCAAGATTAATTGGGAATAATATTGATTTTAATGAGATTGGAAATATCCTTTCTGAAGAAAAACTACATGGTTATATTATGACTGGTTATTTATTTGACATCAATGAGAAAGTATCTTTTAAGCCTCAAGCATTATTGAAGTTTGCGGCTAATTCTCCTTTCGATGCAGATGTGAATGCGAGTTTTATTTTTAATAAAAAATATACCGCAGGCTTAACTTATCGACTAGGAGGTTCAAGCAATTCGTCAGGTGGAGAGTCACTTGACTTGATGGTTGGAGCGCAAATTAGTAATCACATTTTCTTCGGTTTATCTTATGATTTGACGCTTTCAGAAATCAAAGATTACAGTAACGGAAGTATCGAAGGAGTCGTTAGATATTGTATCGGAAAATCAGAAGGAGAAGACATCGTTAACCCGCGATTTTTCTAAAATTGTTACAGGTATCGGATACCTTAAAGGTATCCGATACCTAACAAAGTAAGTCTTTCAATTTTTGAAGTTTTATTGTAAAAAAAACTTCACTATTAAAAAGTAATCAACCAACCAACCTTACACCTCACGTTTTTTATTTTTCTAAAAATAAAAACCCCTACGTGAATCCAAAAAAATAACAATAGATTTTATTCTAAACAAAGTTGTATGCACGACCGTAAAACGTCTAACGTACAACGAATAAAATCTACTGTAAAAGCATCGTTATAAAATCGTTGTTAACCATTCACCGCCTGCCTGCCGGCAGAGGCAGGTTAACAATTCACCGTTAAAAAATTATGTGTCATGTTAAATTATCAAAAAATTATAATGCTAACCCTTTTTGCATTGTTGTCACAAATGGCAATTGCGCAACCCTCTGGAAGTGAAATGAAAAGGAATCCAGATGCGGTACAATTAAGAAATACTGCAAATATTAATACAACTAACCTTGAGTTTTCTCCAGCCTTTTATCAAAATGGAATTGTCTTCGCTTC